>Ga0302326_10000387_pt1 | contig 124860 bp, 119 predicted proteins | sample Palsa_T0_3_FD_202264 | JGI IMG/M metagenome (GOLD analysis project Ga0302326, IMG submission 202264) | Peat permafrost microbial communities from Stordalen Mire near Abisko, Sweden - Palsa_T0_3 | ecosystem: Environmental > Terrestrial > Soil > Palsa > Peat permafrost | place: Sweden: Abisko... | reverse complement strand
CAGCGTCGATTTCCCATGATCGATGTGCGCGATGATGGAGAAATTGCGGATGAATTCTGGGTCCATGCGGTATGATGAGGCCGTGGGGGCAAGGGACTTGCCTTCCCAGATTATCCCATATGTGTTATAGCAACATCCGGTTTGAAGCAGGTGAGGACGGCGTTGCGCTGCTCACGGTGAGCCGGCCGGAGAAACTGAACGCGCTGAATGCGGAGACCGTGCTGGAGTTGCGGGACGCGGTCGCGCGGGCGGGGCGCGAGGCGGCCGTGCGGGGCCTGATCATTACCGGAGCGGGCGAGAAGGCCTTCGTGGCGGGAGCCGATATCAATCAGCTGGCGGTGCTGACACCCATGGAAGCGCAGGCTTACGCGGAGCGCGGGCAGCGCGTATTTCGAGAGCTCGAAATGCTGGCAAAGCCGACGCTGGCCGCCATCAACGGTTACGCGCTGGGGGGCGGCCTGGAGCTGGCGATGGCCTGCGCGGTGCGGGTGGCGTCGGAAAACGCGAAGCTGGGCCAGCCGGAAGTGAAGCTGGGAATTCTGCCGGGGTATGGCGGCACGCAGCGGCTGCCGCGTTTAGTGGGCCGCGGACGCGCGCTCGAAATGCTGCTCTCGGGCGAGCCGGTCACAGCGGCTGAGGCGTACCGCATTGGCCTGGTGAATCATGTCGTGCCGCGGGCGGAGCTGATCGAATTCAGCCGGCAGTGGCTGTGCAAGGCGCTGGCGAACGCGCCGCTGGCGGTGGGGCTGACCATGCAGGCGGTGGATGTGGGTCTGGAAGCCGGTCTCGAGCAGGGGCTGCGATTCGAAGCAGCGGCATTCGGCTTGACTACGGCCACGGAAGACAAAGGCGAAGGCACGCGCGCGTTTCTCGAGAAGCGGCCGCCGGTGTTCGCGGGAAAATGAAACATGCCGAAAGTGATTGAAGGTCAACTGACAGCGGCTGGTCTGAAGTTCGCGATCGTGGTGAGCCGGTTCAACGGCTTCATCAGCGAACGGCTGCTCAGCGGGGCGCTGGACGCTGTAGCGCGCACCGGCGGCCGGCCCGACGATATTGACATCGTCAAGGTTCCCGGCTCGTGGGAGCTGCCGGTGGTGGTGGGGGAGCTGGCGCGGCAGCAGCGGTACGACGCCATTATCTGCCTGGCGGCAGTGATCCGCGGGGATACGCCGCATTTCGATTATGTGGCCGGCGAAGCAGTGAAGGGCATAGGGCACGCGGCGGCGGAGAGCGGCGTACCGGTCGCTTTCGGCGTGCTGACGTGTAACACGCTGGAGCAGGCCATCGATCGCGCCGGGGCCAAGAGCGGCAACAAAGGGTTCGACGCCGCCATGGCCGCCATCGAGATGGCCAACTTGATGCGCCAGTTGCGCCATGGCGCGGATGGCGGGGCCGGCGCGGGTTCCGCGAGCTGATGCCTTCCCGCCGCCGGTCTCGCCAGAGGGCGCTGCAGATTCTCTTCCTGTGGGATGTGCGCAGGCAGCCGGTGGAAGAGGCCACCCAAGCCTACTTCGATACGCTCTACTCCGAGGAGAGCCGCACCAAGCCGCAGCGCGACGCTTTTTTGGACCAGCTCGTGAGCGGCGCCGTAGAATCCGTGGAAGAGACGGACCGCCGCATCTCGCTGCACGCCGCGCACTGGCGGATCGAGCGTATGCCCACGGTGGATCGCAACATCTTGCGGCTGGCGGTGTATGAGATGATGCACTCGGATACGCCCGCGGCGGTGGTGATCGACGAAGCGCTGGAGCTGGCGCGACGCTATTCGAATGAGGAGTCGGTCCTGTTTGTCAACGGGGTGCTGGATGCCGTGCATCGCGAGCTGGCGCGGGAACAGGAGAGTTTGGGGGCTGGGAGGGAGCACGGTTAGGCGCATGCGTTTTGTTGTCCCGTTTGAGACAGTAGGCACTCTCGTAGCGGCATGAAGAAGTATGAGAGCGGGATGTGGGAGCGCCTGCCAGTTTTGCCACAACTCGCGACATGGCAACCTACTCGCGTACAGCCAGAACGGCCGAGGCGCGTGGAGCCCCTTGTGTTATGGACGTCGCTGCCGGCGCGGGCGGCGTGGATTGAAACCGCCAGGATCTTAGGGGAGAGCGTTTGGGCTTTCGTCGCTATCCGAAGTACTCGCTTTGTTGAAGCCACGAACTTATCTAGTCCATGGCTGCCAGAGGGGCCGGGACTGCTTCCTGATCGGAGGCCACTTTTATCTTCACCGGGGATTATGTCGGCGCCCTCTTTGGAAGCCTGCCGGCTGTGGTTCCTGTACTTGCATCTTCGAATGAAGCCTCAGCCGGGCGGATCACTGATTGGAATACCTGACTCGTTGGAGAATGCATGTTTCCGACACGCTCGGCAAACACAAGTACCGATAAGTCGGATTCAGTAATCCGCAATGTGCGGCGAGTCGACGGACCACTCCCCTCCCGTACCGCTGGCGAGCAACGGCATCCAGTCAACAGCGCTTATTCTAACGCCTAAGCCCTGGACCGCGGCGGAGCCTCGTCTGCCCTGAGTAACTGGCTTCGCAGTGAAGCGGATACCCCACTGCGATCAGTCCCTCGGCGCCAGCACGAACCTATCGATTGCGATCCTGGCGCTCCTGTCGATCCGCATCTGGTCGCGGTGGAACAGGACGATGAATTCGTCGAACTGGCTCAACACCGTGCGTCGCGGAATCGGGAAATCGAGCATCTCCTCGACCGGCGTTACCGGATCATTCCTCAAGTCGGGATGCGACTGAACGGCTACCTTCCCCAGGCTGAGCGAGCCTGCCTGTCCCGCCCGCGTGTCGCTCAACACCAATTCCAGCGCAACTGTGCCCGGATAGCGATCGGCATTCGCAACCACCAGTCGAATGCCTCCGCAGCAGCGCAGATCGATGGGCTGCTCCAGCTTGTGGCGCGCCTCCATCAACAGCGGCCGGTGGTCCGTGGTCCTGAAGAATAGCGCCGCGGGGCTACCCCTGCGAAAGAAGGAGGCCGGCGGCGGCCGCACCAGCGGCGGCTTGAACATCCAGTATTCCCCGGCGAACGGAATACTCAACGGGTTCACCGGCGCCAAACCCAATTTGCTATGCGCGAGCGCGGGCATGGGAGCTACCAGTACTGTTACCGGCTTCACCTCCGGCCACAGGATCACTCCCTGATAGCTATTGTCAGTGAGATCCAAGCTCTGCGGTATAGGCTTGTAGGTCCTGCTCGCGAGCTTGTCCGAGGCGGCATCCGCGCTCTCTCCGGAGCTGGGACGCGCAAAGAAGTCCCACCCCCAACGGCCCGTTCCCGTAGTCTTCAAACCGCCCACCGTCAGCGTGGCCGCCAGCACCACGGTGAGAAGCACCCCCAGGATCGAACGCGGCAGGCTCGTGGCGCGCCCGGGTTCCCATACGCCGGTGAGGGTCGTGAGCAGGGTCAGCATAGCCGCGCTCATCAGGAAAAAGGCGGCGCCCACCAGCGGATACCTCATCAGCACGCCCACCATTCCCGTCTGAAAACCCGCCGCGATTGTCAGCGCCGGAAACAAGGAATCCGGCAGCTTGCGGTCCGCGTAAACCGGGCGCCAGTCAGAGCAGAGCAGCCGCGTGGTACTGATCACCAGCACCAGTGCGGCCGCCAGTGCCGCCGGAGAGAACATAGACAGCAGAATCGTCGCCGGAGCGAACCACACCGCCGTGCTGGCCGTGCGCAGCGTGATCCCGAGCACGTCTCCGCGCTCGGCTTTCGGAATCATGAGAAAGAGCCCAAAGGTCACCGCCGCGCTCCAGGACCAGGCCATCAGCGCATACTCGATCGCCTCGGCCAGCAAAGCGGCAAGCGGCTGGCGGCCCATGCGGGGAACCAGGGAAGCGAACCACACTACCCAACCAGTAGCCAGTAAGCCGGCAACCTGCGCGAGCAGGACGAGGCGCTGGGTCTTGGGAACGCGTGAACTTATCGTACTCTATTCGACACCGTGTGCCGCCGCCAGGTTCCCGGCTGCGATCGGTGTTACCGAGCGGTGACCATCAGGAAGCGGACCTCGCCAGCGCGTAATCCACACTACTCAATAACCACTCCCGATTGCCGCGCACATCCTCGCGCAGCCTCTCGCAAAGCGCCTCGCGCTGCGCAAACAAGCGATATCCCTCCCGCCGCGCATGATTATCGAGCAGCGCTTTCACCAGGAACGGCATCACCATCGAGTAATCCGCCTGCATGCTCTCGGTAGTCTGCAGGTAAGTGTCCTTGTCGACTTTGCCCCAAGTTACAGCTTCCGCCGGCGAGCAGGAAGAGAGAGACCCATCGGTGACCGGCGCAGTTACTATCTGCGCGTCGAACTGATAGCCCCGCACATCGGGCAGACCCAGCACTTGTCCCAGAGCGGGTTCCGGCTGCAGATTGTAATTCTTCGGCACACCGCCGCCCAGGATCAGCGTGGCGAGCGAGCGCGCCGGACTCTCGAACAATCCCCAGCGATGGTACGCGCAGGCCTCGAATACCTCGGCGTGCAGGTCCAGGTCGAATCCATACTCGGGCAGGATGCCCGCCTGCCGCATGGCCCACAGTTTCATCGAGTTCAGGAACACGCTGCCATCGGCCGGCGCGCCCACCAGCACCGGAATGGCGAGCCGGTGGCAGGTCGCCAGCAGCCCCGCGGGCGCCCCGTTCTGTTGCTCCTGCGCGGCGTAATACGCGCCCAGGCGGTAGCGCATCTCCGTGCCGGTCATCTTTTTCTGAAACTCGGGACGCGAGAGGCAGGCGCTGATAAAACGATCCTGATCGATCAGCACGTCTTCGTCGAAGGCCATGTCGGCGACGCGTATGGTCTTCTGCTCGCGCAGCGCGCCGTCGTCGCTGTGTATCGAAACTTCGTGTACCGTATCGTCCTTGTGCTCGTCCAGGCTGCGGTGCCCGTCGTGATAGCAGACGGCGTCGGTCGTGCTGATGTAAGCCACCCATCCGGTCTCGAGCAGCGGGATGAGCCATGCCAAGTGCTGGCCGGATACCGTGACCGGGCCCGAGATCGCCAGCGTCAGCGGGCAGCCCATGCCGATGGCGCGATCGAGAATGGTGTAAACGCGCCGCAAATAGGCGCCGCCGAAAGCCGGCAGGCAATGCCGAAAAATCTCGTCGAGAGTGGCGCACTCATCGACGCGCCTCACGCGGACGGCGTGGTGCAGGCTGCTCGGCATCTTCTTGACCATAGCACGGCGGATATACTGGATCGGTGAACGGCATGCGCAACTGGCTCAATCTTCCCAACCTGTTCACCCTCGCCAGGCTGGCGCTGGCCCCCCTCGTCGTCTTCGAGATCCTGAATCAGCGCCACATGGCGGCCGCGGCGCTGTTCGCCATCGCGGCTGCCACCGACTTGATCGATGGCTATCTCGCGCGCAGGCTTCACTCGGCTACCTCCGCCGGCGCGTATCTCGATCCCATCGCGGATAAGCTCCTGCTGAGCGGCGTCTTCCTGGCCCTCGCCGTCATCCGTAGCGCGCCCCTCTGGCTGGTAGGCGTAATCTTCGGGCGCGATTTGTTAATTCTGGGCTCCTCTGGCGCGGCGCTGCTGCTCACGCGCCTGCGTGCGTTTCCGCCCAGTGTCTGGGGCAAGGCCAGCACTTTTTTTCAGATCCTGACCGCCGTGGCGTACCTGGCGCGCAACGCGTTCGGATCCCCCATTTTGACAACACTTTGCGCCGCCTTGATCTGGCCTGCCGCGGCGCTCACGGTCTGGAGCGGCATCGATTATGGCTGGCGTGGATGGCGCCTGGTACGAATCGATTGACGACCGTGGCTTGCGGGAGTAGTCTAAAAGTGACGGCCTTGCAGATGACTCGCTATACACCAGCGCGGCATTATTTGATGTTTGGGATCGCAGCCGCCGGGCTGGCGGTTTTCTCAGCCTGGCTTGGTTTGGATTGGGCTCTGGCATTTATTCCTGCCGGGCTTTTTGTCCTCAGCTCCGCTGTGCTGCTGATGCTCGCCTTCCGCCCCGCCATCGAGATCCATGAGGGATACCTGGCCTTGGGCAAGCGCGTCGTGCCGTGGATGGACATACGCCGCCTGGACCGCACCGGCTGGATCTCCCCGCTGATCGTACGCATGACCCTGTTCGACGATTCGCGGCTGATCCTGATCCATTCCGGCGATCTGGATTCCTGCAATAGCCTGCTGCGGCATCTGCGCCGGCTCTCCCGCGACGCCCTCATCGACGGTAAGCCGTACCGTCAGTTCTGGGGCGAAGTCCTGGTACCCGGCGCGGAGCACAAACAAATCCCTCCGCCCCGCTACCGCCTCCTGCTTGCGGAGGACGAGGCCGAGGTGGAGCGTCTCTATCAACGCCTGAAAACGGTCGGCAATCTGGACCAGAAGAATACTACGGACGAGAAGTAGTTCGTGGCGCGCCGGTCCTTTCGTTTTCTAACGTTATTCGTCTGTATCGTAATCGGGCTGGCAGTGCTGGCAGCCACTCACGTGCTGTGGATGACGGCGCTCGGCAGGCTGCTGGTGCGCGACGATGGACCCGTGCGCGCCGACATGGCGGTAGTGCTGGCCGGCGATTTTTCGGGCAGCCGCATCCTGCGCGCCGCGGAATTGGTCAGGCAAGGGTATGCGCCGAAGGTGCTCGTGAGCGGACCGCACACGCTATACGGAAGTTACGAATGCGACGCGGCCATTCCATTTGCCGTCGAGCACGGGTATCCGCAAGCCTGGTTCATCCGCGCGCCAAATGAAGCCCTGAGCACCAGCGCGGAGGCCGACGCCATTTTGCCGGATCTGCGGCGCCTTGGCGTGCATCGGTTTCTATTGGTGACCAGCAACTACCACAGTGCGCGCGCCGCTCGTATCTTCCGGGCCGCCGGCCCCGATTTCGACATACGCACCGTAGCCGCGCCCGATAAGTATTTCCGCCCTGAAAGCTGGTGGCGCAATCGCGAAGGCCAGAAGGTGTTTTTTATGGAGTGGTCGAAGACCTTGGCCGGCATGGCGGGTATGTAACGCATGTGGGAATCGCTGCGCGCCGTCAAGGCGCATTTGTGGCGCTACCGTTGGGGGCTCGCGCTGGGCCTGGGAGCGCTGGTGCTCAAGGATTTCGCCGGTGCGGCGCAGCCGCTGGTCATTCGCGCCGCTATTGACGCGCTGGCGCACGCGTTCGGCTTGGCCAGGCTGTTGCGCTTCGCCGGTTTGCTCGTCGGGCTGGCGCTGGTCAAAGGTATTTTTCAATATTGGATGCGCGTGATCATCATCGGCATCTCGCGCGACATCGAATACGACCTGCGCAACGATCTCTTCCGCCACCTGGTGGACCTTTCGCCGGACTACTACGGGCGCACCCGCACCGGCGACATCATGGCCCGTTCCACTAACGACCTAAACGCCGTGCGCATGATGCTAGGCCCCGGCATTATGTACTGGACCGAAACCAGCCTCACTTTCCTGCTGGCCATCGTTATCATGCTTTCGGTGGACTGGCGGCTGGCCCTCTTCGCCCTCCTGCCCGCGCCTCTGGTCACCCTGGCGGTCATCTTCTTCGGCCGCGCCATCCACACCCGTTTTGAGCGCATTCAGGCGATGTTTTCCGATATCAGCAGCCGCGTGCAGGAGAACCTGGCCGGCGTGCGCATGGTGCGGGCCTTTGCGCAGGAGCAGGCCGAGTTGCGCCACTTCGAAGTATTGAACCGCCAGTACATTAAGGAGAATATCCGTCTGGTGCGCATCTCGGGCGTCTTCCAACCGCTGCTGGAAGCCCTGATCGGCCTGACCTTCCTGGTGGTGCTCTGGTATGGCGGATACCAGGTGCTGGGCGGGCACATCTCGCTCGGCAGCTTCGTCATGTTCAACACCTACATGGGCATCCTGGTATGGCCCATGATCGCGCTCGGGTGGGTGGTCAACCTGATGCAGCGCGGCCGGGCTTCGCTCGAGCGCATCAACCAGATCTTCCGCGAGAAACCCTCCATCGCCGCGCCGGCCGACCCTGTCGCGCTCACCGACGTGCGCGGCGAGATCGAGTTTTGCGGCGCTTCGATGGCCTACCCGGCCGGGCTGGCCCTCGACAGCATCGATCTCCGCATCGAAGCCGGCACGACTGTGGCGGTAGTCGGGCATACCGGGTCGGGCAAGAGCACGCTGGTCAGTCTGGTGCCGCGCTTGATGGACCCAACCGCTGGGCGTGTGCTGCTGGATGGCATCGACCTGCGCGATCTTTCGCCCGCCGAACTGCGGCGCCAAATTGGTTTCGTTCCACAGGAGACGTTTCTGTTCAGCGCCACCATCGCCGGCAACATCGCCTTCGGTGTCGAGAGCGCCACGGACGAGCAGATTCGCTGGGCTGCCGAACTGGCGGGTCTCGCCGGCGACATCGAGTCATTCCCCAACGGCTATCAAACCATGGTAGGCGAGCGCGGCATCACGCTCTCCGGCGGCCAGAAGCAGCGGACCGCGATCGCCCGCGCCATCCTGCGCAACCCGCGCATCCTGATCTTGGACGATGCGCTATCGAGCGTCGATACGCTGACCGAAGAGCGTATCCTCGAAGGCCTCGCCGGCGTGATGCGCGGCCGCACCGTGATCCTGATTTCGCACCGCGTCTCGACCGTCCGCCAGGCCGACCGCATCGTGGTGTTGGAAAAAGGCCGCATCGTGGAGCAGGGCACGCACGCCGAGCTGGTAGCGGCCGGTGGATACTACGCCGATCTTTCGCGAAAGCAAATGCTGGAAGAGGAGCTGGAAGCGATCTGAGAAAGGTGGGACAGTAGTGTTCTTGAGTCGTGATTCGGTCCTTCCGGGATCAGGAGACCGAGAAAACCTTGGCGAAAAAAAGTAAGACCAATGTCCCCCATCCATCCGGGTGAAACGCTCCGGGAGGGCTTCGAAACTGCTTAAGGACACCAGAGGTTCCAAGATTTCCGGCCGAATCCGGCCCCATCAGGCGGCCCGACGACCTGGCTTAACTTAACCCTTCGCTCTGTCTGCGGAAGCCATAGCCCAAGCCAAGGCATTCCACTTCCCTCAAGCCCCTTCGACGGTATGAAACGAATGACGGCGAGCCTTGCGGCGTAGGCGGCGCGCTTCGCCAGCATGGTTCATAGGCAGCTGATGTCAGAGCATTTCCTGCGTTTTTTTGAGATTGATCCAAGGTGGCAAGAGGGCATTGCGACCGGATGGCAAGCTCGACATAAAGGGCATCGTAAGGCGTCAAGCCATGCGCGCGGCAAATCGTCTGGACCGTCCCCCACACATGCTCCAGCGAGATGCGGTCAACGGTCGGACGCAGCGCCCGAAGGTCTTCAAGAAATGCCTGTGTTTGCGACCGCGAAATGCGCCCCTTTTTTCGCCGATCAAACAATGAATTGAGTACCTCGACAGACCAGAATGCCGGAACCAAAACCTGTACACCGGCCTTAAGACGGTCGAGCACTCTCATGGACAAAGGAGTTTGTTCGTCCGGGAAGCACCAAGACAGCGCAATCGAGGCATCGACGACAATCCCCTTCACGGACGCGCATCATCCCGCAATTCCCGAATGGTCATCCCGCCGAGCGAGAGCCCGTGCGTTTTCCCAAAAATCCTGAGCCGCTCAATCGCTTTCCGGCGCTTCTCGCCGGTCCCCTGCGTTTCGGGCTCCGAGGACCTGAGGGCCTGGAGAATGACATCCTCAGCGTCTTTGAACGCTCCGCTTTTGAGACGCTGGTCAATGAGCGCCTCGACCTCAGGTCTGGTGATTTGAATGGTCACCGGTACAGTCTCCGCCTTCATTATCTCGCGATTGTTTGCGTTACCAGATTGCTACCGCGGCATATCCACGGTCCGCCCACCCGTCCGGCCAAGCCGGGCAACACCCGGTCTCAAGCAACTTGGAGAACTGCTCGGGAGGCACCGGCCGGCTGAAGTAGTATCCTTGCCCTTCTTCACATTGGTGAGCCTGGAGAAATTCCAGTTCTTCTTGCGTTTCCACGCCCTCGGCGATGACCAATAGCTTGAGACTCCGGGCCATGTTGATTACGGCGGTCACAATGGCCGCATCGTCCCCGGCAGTGCCGATCTGACGGACGAACGACTGATCGATTTTGAGAGCGTCGATCGGGAACTTTTTTAGATAGCTCAAGCTGGAGTAGCCCGTACCGAAGTCATCGACAGCTACACGCACCCCTTTCTCTCTTAGGTCTTGCAGGGTGGCCGCCGTGGACTCGGCATGCTTCATCAGAACACTTTCGGTCAGCTCCAGCTCGAGAGATCCCGGGTCCAAGCCGGTATCCTGGAGGACGGCGAATACACTTTGCAGAAAGTTCTCCTGTCGCAACTGCATCGCCGAGACGTTCACGGCCATGGTCGCCACGGGCAGGCCCGCATCCACCCATGCCCGGGCTTGCCTGCACGCTTCACGAAGGACCCATCTGCCGATTGGCCGAATGAGCCCGCACTCTTCCGCGATGGGAATGAACTGCCCCGGTAAAACCTGTCCTCGAGTGGGATGCGTCCAGCGTATCAACGCTTCCGCGCCGGTAATCGCTCCTGTCCTCAGATTGATCTTCGGTTGGTAGTGCAGCGTGAATTCCCGCCGTTCCAAGGCGCGCCGCAGACCCTCCTCGATGGATTGCCGCTCTACGGCTCGAATGTTCATGTCCGGCTTGAAAAACTGATAGCTTTGACGCCCATTTTCCTTGGCATTGTACATCGCCGTGTCCGCGTTCTTGACCAGCGTCTCCGCATCCATGCCGTCGTCGGGATAGACGCTCACGCCAATACTGGCGGTGACGTGAAGATCGTGCTGGTTAATGGCATGAGCGTCCGCCACCGACTGCAGCATTCTTCCCGCGACAATGGCGGCATCTTCCCAGTGTTCCTCTTCTGAAAGCAGCACCACGAATTCGTCGCCTCCCTGCCGGCTAACCGTGTCCGGGGCGCGTACGCACTGTTCCAGGCGTTTGGCGATGGATTGAAGAAGTCTGTCGCCGATCGAATGCCCCAGCGAATCGTTGATGTATTTGAAGCCATCCAAATCCAAAAACAGCACCGCGATTTGTTTGCCGTGACGCAGCGCCCAGGCGATCGCCTGGTCAATCCGGTCGTTCAGGAGAAATCGATTCGGCAAATCGGTCAGAAAGTCGTGCTGCGCCCAATGGATCATTTGCGCATCGGCCTTTTTGCGCTCGGTGATATCGCGGATCGCCGCGGTCACCAGCGTTCCTTCAGCGCTTTCCAAGGGGCTCAGCAGAATCTCGATCGGGAAGCCGCTTCCATCCTTCCGCCGCCCGGTGAGTTCCATCCCTGTTCCCATCTGCTGCGCCAGAGCTTCTTCCGCGGATCGGAGAGCGTCCGCGACCAGCCGTTCCGCAAAGCCCGTCGGAATGATGTCGGTGACCTTCTGCCCTACCAGTTCATCCCGGCGATATCCAAACTGTTTCTCCGCCTGAACATTCAGCAGCACGATCTCGCCGCCCTCATTTACTACCACCATCGCGTCCGGGGCCGCCTCCAGCAAGGCGCGGTACCTGTCCTCCATCCGCGCCCGATGCTGTTCCGCATCCTTGTTGCGTTCGGTAATGTCGTCGCCGATGCTGGCAGTGCCGATCACCTCGCCCGAGGCCGAGCGCAATGTGGTGCTGGTCCACTGGATCAGCCGCTGTCCGCCGGAACGGGTGAGGATTTCGTTGTCGTGATGCGATGCGGATGGCAGATCGGCGAGCACCGCGGCAAACCTGTCCTTCAAGTCGCAACTGGAAGGGATGAATAGCTTGAACCAGTCCCGGCCAATCACCTCATCGCGCCGCCAGCCCGTGAGCCGCAGGAGGTAATCGTTGCAATAGGTGATGCGGCCCTCGCGGTCGAGCATGACCGAAATCAGATCCAGCTTGCCGAGTATGTCGCTGAAGCGCCGCTCGGATTCGCGCAACTCGTCCTTGGCCCGCTTCTGCTCGGTGATGTTCAGGTGCGTAACTACCACGCCATTCGGACGGTTGTTGGCCAGGGGTGTCGCCGTAAACAGAAACCAGCGCTGTTCCGTTGGCGAATGACAAGGATATTCGATCGAAAAGCTCTCTTTCCCGCCACTCAACACCCAACGAATGCCTTGGGCGATCTGGCGAGCCTCGGATGAGCCGGCTCCCTGTGCCATGTCGCAAACTTCGAGGTAATTCAGGCCAATCCCATAGTTCGGGCCGTGCACCGCACTCGTGCCGGCGAATCGCCGCCACGCCTCATTTATCGAGATGATGATCCCCTGGGCATCGAGCAAAGCGATGTGCGCGGGCAGCGCGTTGAGAATGGCGGCCTGCCTGGCGGCCTCGCTGTGACGCAACTGTTCCTGGGCGCCCCGCAACAGGAACGTCCGGCCGTCACGGTCCGCCACTGTATCCACCTCGCCTGCCGTGAGTTCCTCAAGGCGCTGGCCGGCTGCGAGCAGCGTCTCGATCAACGCGGAAACTTCCTCATTGGCGTCCGCCGGGACTGGTGATTTTCTGGGCTTCACGGGAGGATTTCCAGTCCCAAAGCCACCAGCACCGGCTGCGTCTGGCTGAGTGTGCCGACGATTCTTCGGACGGGGGACGGCGAGAGCTTGACCAGAGTCGGCGTCATGAGGATGCCGTCCGCCAGCGCGCGCTTGGGTTCCCGAAACACATCCACGACTTCGATATGGTGCCGGTCCGGCAGGCGTGCCCGACAAAGCGCGGTAAGGTTGGCAACCGCCTGCGCGGAGTTCTGCGTGTCGCCCGCGACATAAAGCCGGAACTTGAACATCACGCGTCGGCTCATGGGGGGTTCATTTCCGGGCCGGCTTGGCCGCATCGGCGCCGCGCAATTCCCGTATGCGGGTGCGGCCTCGCGACAGCTCACCCTGGCGGCTCTCGGTGGTTTTAGTCAACAACGCCTTCTCAACCTGCTTCGCCACCAGCTCCACCTGCAGCGACTTCATGCGCACCTCCAGCTCGGCCTCCTCGGCATCCAGGCTGACGCGCTTCAGCTTCGCGGCGACCTCGGCCACCTCGCTTGCGACACGCACCGCGCGCTCCTTTTCCCAGCGCAGCGTGCCCATCAACACGTCGCCGCCCGCGGTGTAGGTGTCCGTCACAGTCACACCCGAATCGCTGAGGATCAGCTCGCGCACCTGGTTCGAATGCGCGGTGCCGCGCGACTTGATGATGGACATGCCCCGGTTGCGCTCCCCGGCCTGCACCAGGTAGTTGAGGTGGATCCAGGTGTCCGTGAGCGTCGAGATCTCCAGCGGCGAGGCGCCTTCCTCCCGGCTGAACATCTCGTCGAGCAGGCTGGTACAGACGAGCGTGGTGCCGTCCGCTTTCGACCAGTCGATCAATCGTTCGGCCACGCCGTGGGCGGTCAACTCATTGCCCGATTTGGACAATGAGGACACCGGATCGATCACCAGGCAACGGGCTTTATGCTCCTTCGCCAGCGTCTTGATGAGCACCAGATAGGTCTCCGCGCTGCCGGTGACGGTGCGGGCGGAGAACATCCGTAAGCATCCGTTCTTCACGTAACGATCCAGCCGGATTCCTACCGAGTCCAGATTGCGGATGACCTCGGTGCCATCCGAATCGAAACTGACGAACAGGGTACGCTCGCCGCGCCGGCAGGCCGCCTCCGCGAAAGCGCCGCTCAACGTAGTCTTGGCCGTGCCTGGCAAGCCGGTGATCAGCACGCTGGCGCCGCGGTAGTAGCCGCCGCCCAGCATGGTATCGAGCCGTTTCACGCCGCTCGAAACACGCTCTTTAGTCACCTTGGCGCTCACCTGATGCACTGTGCGCGCGACGGCGACCTCCAGTCCGCTGGCGCCGATCAGGAACGGCGATTCGTTCTCATCGAAGCTGGAGCCCCGATACTTCTCCACGCGCAGATTGCGTTGCGACACTCCCAGGACCAGGGTATGGTTGAGGATTATGGCGCAGTCCACCATGAATTGCATGAAGCCGTTCGGCTGACTTATGGAACTGGCCTCGTCCCCGCCCGCCTTCACGGTGATGAGGCCGGTCAGTTCGCGCGCCAATAACCACTCGTGCAGACGGTAGATCTCTCGCCGTCTTGCCGCCGCGTCGGGCAGCAGGGCCAACATCACATCCAGGGCGTCGAACACGATGCGCCGCGCGCCCATAGCCGCAGCCTGGGCCTCCAGCGCCGCAATCATCCCGCCGAGGTCGAAATTCCCCGACTGGACCAGCTCCGGCGTCGGCTGGGCGTCGCAGAAAAAAAGCAGATTCTTTCGCCGCAGCTCCGCGAGTTTCCAGCCGAAGCTTGCGGCGTTGGCCGCGATGCGCTCCGAGGTCTCTTCAAAAGCGACAAAGATGCCCGGCTCCTTGGAATGCTGCGCGCCATGCACCAGGAATTGCAGCGCAAGTATGGTTTTGCCGGCGCCCGGTCCGCCCGCCAGCAGCGTCGTGCGGCCATGTGGCAAACCTCCGCCGGTGATTTGATCCAGACCGGTGATGCCGGTCGCCGCTTTCGCCGCCACTTCCGCGAGGGGAGATCGGACCGATTTCATATGCACTGAGCCCACTGAATGACCCGTGTTCCCACCAAGTCTCTAATGTTCGAAGCACGCCCAGGACCAACTCACTTAGCCGGCTGCGCTCGACGAGCTGAATGAAATAAGACCAGGTTGTCCTCTCTAGGCTTCTATCGACCGAATATAAGTAAACAGCCGGCCACAGCAAGTCCCCAAGATTCGGGAGCTTTGCTACAATCTAAACAAAGACCTATGCCTATCTACGAATACAAATGTGAGGATTGCGGAACCAGGTTTGAGAAGCTGGTCCGGAAGGCGCCGGAAGTCACGGGCCTGGAATGCCCCTCCTGCGGCCAGACGCATCTGCAGCAGGAGTTTTCGACATTCGCCGCGCACGCCGCCGCTCCCAAGCAAGCCGACGGCCCGGTGTGCCCCAGCGGGCGTTGCAGCAATCCCTCCGTGTGCGGCATGAACATGAACTGAGTGCCCAAGAACTTCATGGTCACGGTCGGGGAGTACACTTCCCTGGCCTTTCTGTTGCCGGCCGCGACCTTCGTTGGCTATGCCATTGGCTACCTGCTCGACCGGCTCTTCCACACCCACTTTCTATACATCCCGTTCCTGATCCTGGGAATCGTCGCGGGATTCGTGCAGCTGGTGCGGCAGGTTATGCGGGACACGCGCGACGATGGATCCTGACCAGGCGTTCTTTGACACTGCTCTTAGCCGGATCGCGCGCTGGACGTTGGCGCTGGCGGCCGCCGGATGCCTGGTATCGATGCTGTGGAAGGGATGGACTTGGGCTATCGCCTACCTGCTGGGCGCCGCGGCCGCCTACCTGAATTTCCACTGGCTCAAGCGCGTGGTGGAGGCCCTCGGTGGCACGGCTCAGGCGCGCCCGAGCCTGCGCTTCGCCATCCTGATAGGGTTGCGCTATCTGCTTCTGGCGGGGGGCGCTTATGCTATAGTGACATTTACTTCTTTGAGCTTGCCGGCCGCATTGACCGGTCTGTTCGTGCCGGTCGCCGCCGTCATCCTGGAAATCGTTTTCGAACTGATATATGCACGATAAAGGAAGCTGGCTCGCAAACTGGCTCGCAAAGCTGTTCAATCACTATCTGCCGGGGCCGGCCAAACTCAGCCTGAAACTGCTGGGCTTGCCGCCGGAACCGCAGCCCTGGGCGAGCTTCATGGTCATGGAACTCCTGGTGGTTCTGATCATCATTGTGCTGTTTGCCTTCCTCAGACGGCGGCTATCGGTGGACCACCCCGGAAAGCTGCAGCAGACTTTCGAACTGCTGGAGGAGTTTGTGCGCGGCCAGGCGGAAGAATCCGTGGGCCACGATGGTCCACGCTATATGGGGTTTTTCGGCACGGTCTTCATCTTCATTCTGTTTTGCAACCTCATCGGAAGCATTCCGGGTTTCGAATCGCCCACCATGATTCCCTCCGTACCGGCCGGCTGCGCAATCGCCGTGTTCTGTTACTACAACCTGATGGGTTTTCGCGAGCAGGGCTTCGGCAAGTATCTGGCTCACTTTGCCGGTCCGATGCCCTGGCTGGCCCCTCTGATGGTGCCGATCGAGTTGATCAGTCACATGGCGCGGCCTCTTTCGCTCACTATTCGTCTCTACGCGAATATGTTTGCGGGCGAGCAAGTCACGCTGGTATTCCTGGGTCTGACTTACTTCGCCATTCCCGTACTATTCATGGGCCTCCACATTTTCGTTTCAGTCCTGCAGGCCTACATCTTTATGCTGCTGGCGATGATGTATGTCGGCGGAGCCGTAGCGCACGAGCACTAATACAGGCTTAATGCCGCCCCTTCAGCGTGAGACCGGCTGCAAGAGGATGACGGGAACCACCTCCTGGGGGCGATCTTAATACAAGGAGCAAGTGAGATGAAAGCAAAATGGGTTTTACTGGCGCTGGTGTTGCTGGTGTTCGCCAGCCCGGTTTTCGCGCAGACCGGCGCGCCCGCGGCGGCGACCAATTGGGTGGCGATCACTTCGGGATTCTCCATGGCGATTGCTTCCGGACTCTGCGGCTTGGCGCAGGCCAAAGCCGTGGCGGCGTCCGCGGAAGGGATGGCACGCAATCCCGGTGCGGCCGCGGCGATCCGGTTCGCGCTGCTGTTAGGACTGGTGTTTATTGAATCGCTGGCACTTTACACGCTGATCATTATCGTCACGAAAGTAGTGGTGTAGTCCACAATACTGTTCACTTAGGTCGGACAGGCCTCCGGGCCTGTCCTTCTATGCCGAACGCGCCCGACCAACGCCGCCGTGACCGTCAGGGAGCGGACTCTCCCTGAACTCCGCTATTTCCGGTGTTTTTTCTTGAACGCCGCAACGCCCGCCTGAATAATTGCCAGCGCCCGCTTTGGGCCGCCGCGTTTCTTGACCTTGAATTTCTTGCCGCGCTGCTTATTATAGGAGACGAAGAACGCTTCCACCTGGTCCAGCAGCACGTCGCTGACGTTATCAATCGAAGTGATGTGCTCGTGGGTGTAGGAGTGGACAGCCACAGCGAGCAGCCGGTCGTTTGTCTCTGTCTTGCCGTCCTCGGACTGATCGGCTTCGATCACCCCGACGATGCGGACGTCGAGCAGGCAGCCGACGTGCGCCGGCTCGTCCATCAGCACCATTACGTCCAGCGGGTCGCCGTCTTCGCCTAGTGTCGATGGCACGAAACCAAAATCGAAGGGGAACGCCATCCCCTCAGGCAGCAGGCCGCCCAGGCAGAACAGGTTCGACTCCTGTTCGTAGTCAAACTTGTTGCGGCGGTTCTTTGGCGTTTCAATAATCGCGCGGCACGTGCACTTCTTGACGTCCAGTTTATTGGGAAGCGCTGTCAGATCCGCCATCTCCGCATTGTAGTCGATCGCGGTATGATGCGCGGTATGCCAATCCATCTGGAGTGGTCCGATATCGCCGTCCGCTTGCTATGCACGGCGCTGGCCGGCGCACTCATCGGCATCAATCGGGGCGAACACGGCAGACCCGCGGGCCTGCGGACGACCATGCTCGTAGCGTTGGCCGCTTGCATATCGATGATCCAGGTGAATCTCCTGCTTCCTGCTGGCGGAAAACCCGCAACGTCATTCGTAGTGCTTGACCTGATGCGATTGCCGCTCGGAATCTTGTCGGGTATGGGCTTCATTGGCGCTGGCGCGATTCTTCGGCGCGACAACTTCGTCGTGGGTATAACCACCGCCGCCACGCTGTGGTTCGTCACGGTGCTGGGCCTCTGTTTCGGAGGCGGTCAAATCCTGCTCGGATTGGTGGGCCTGGCGGCAGGACTGATCGTGTTGGCGGGATTGAAGCAAGTCGAGGAGCGCATGAAGCAGGACCGTCAAGGTACATTATCGATTGTAATCGACCCGTCGGGCCCAGGCGAGGACGAAATTCGTACTGGCCTCGTGACGGCAGGATTCAAGATCATATCGTGCGCGGCAGCATTTAACTCAGAGGCAAGGAGCCGGCAACTGAGCTGCGAATTACAGTGGAGGACCGCCGCGCATGACAGCAGCGTGCCCGAAGTTGTTCGCGTGTTGGCGCGGCGTCCTGGGGTCAACAGTATCGCATGGACGCCGCAAGTGAAATAGCGTGTGCGGCCGGTGGTATCAGCCGGGAGTTGCTGCGCACCGAGCCACCACAGGGAACGGTCCCAACCATCACTTGACTAACGCCAAATCATCAAAGACGAGCGCCATGCTCGGGCCAAGCTGAGCTGAATCGCCGGCGGGGCGTTAAGTTCACTGCGGCTACAAACCCGACGGTTTGACAGACTTGGCGGTCGGCGAAGCCACGCTGAAAGAACGAAGATCACTGCCGACATCCTCAACGTCATAGGGCAGCAGGTCTCGCGGAGTTCAACTGCGCGTCTTGTGCGGTCGATAGGGGAAACCGCGGAAATCCCAAGCTGGGCACGGATTTCTGATCAATCGGCGGGCCTGGGCAAGCTGTCGCGACAAGCATGATTGTCGGGGGTGCTGGCGGGGAGTAGCAACGATAGCTGATCTACCCATGGAAGCAACGTTCGCCTACTGCCCCGAAACGCGGCAGTGAGGCGGAATAGCCCGAGCACGTGCAAACGTGATTGACCTAAACCGGTAGATGCCGCCGTTCGCTCGCTCTGAAAATTCGACACGCGAACACTAACCACAGTTACTTGGGCTTAGGTCGGAAGATATGAACCGCCTTGTCCGCCGTCATGAAGTTTCCACCAACGTCGAACGACCCACGATATGCCGGAACGCCGTGGGCAATTCGCCCGATTGTCGATTCAAGAATGGGCGGACAGCTGCAGACCTCGGAGCCGCAATCCAAACAGTAATCAGGGTAAGAACTACAGAACAGCGTCTCTAACATTGAGCCGCGCTCTGCTTTGGTAGCTCCCGCATCGCGGTCTACAATATTCTGGACGTGCATGAGCCACGCGAACACATCCGCAGCCTCACTGAGAAAGTAACCGGGCGCTGCAGGGAATATCCGGAGGGCTTCCGCTGTCTCACCTAGCTCCTCCGTTAGTCTGGCGAAGCTAGCCCCATAATCTTCAACTTGCGAAACTTGGTAAAGCTGCGAGAACATCCGCTGCCAGTCACCGAGACTCTTCGGACAATTTTCTTTAACCTTGTCACCTATCATTCCGAGAGTGTGCCAATCCGGCCCAGGGCGCTTCGCTTTAAGCTCCGTGCATTCCTCAGCATCATGTGGATTCTTCTGGCAATATGGACAGATCCAGGGGAATTTGGCCCACAATAAGTCGGAAACGCTCTTTACGCCAACCTTCCCGCAGAGAGCCATCCACCACGCGACCGACTTCGGTACAAATTTGATCGGATCAATGTCGGGCTTCTTCTTGTGGCTAGCTAACAAGCTGAACCCGCCGATCACCTCTACCATATGTGCAAAGATCTCTGCAGGAGCACGGGAGAAGTTGCGATTCCAGTATATGGCATTAACTCGTCGGTACCAGTCATCCAGGGGCCGGTCCTTATGCTCGCGTACGAACGTATCGTCAACCGTCTGAGCATCGGCCTGCAGCCGATGCGATCTGATGAAATGGCGATTCAATTCCTCGACCTCGGCCATGAGTTCATGAGGAAAAAGGTCAGTTGCAATACCCGCGCTTCGAAGGACTTCCCAACCCTTCCCAGTGATCTTAGGGTTGGGATCGAGCATGCCTATGACAACCCTGGATACTTTGCGTTCCGCAATTCTGTTTGCACACGGTACCTTGGGATGAGTACGGCTAGTGCAAGGCTCTAAGGTGGTGTAGATTGTGGCGCCAACGAGTGCCGTCTCTTCGAGTTTCTTCTCAAGCGCGATGAACTCAGCGTGGCTACCGGAGCGTTCACCGCGGTGTGCACTCGCAAGGACAGTACCATCCCTAACCACGACGACGCCGACTTTGGGATGTACCCGGCCGTCCTCTGGCTGACTCTTGCGCGCCTCAGCGATGGCCATTCGAATGAACCCGAACTCTGATGTGTCCATTTTCGGATACCTCTTGCCAATAAGGCTCAGCTTTTACGCTTCGATTATAGTCTAACCATGGGTGCGACCGAACGCGGGGCTGTAGGACGTGCAATATAGCCGATTTGAAACCGATGGCCGCCGGCACTCAAAACCGACAGGTCCAGAAGCCGGATGGCAGCACGCTCGCCTTCGTGCATCGCGACCCGGCCATGCACTGGCGCAAGCAGGCCGAATCGCTCGCCCCAGTCCGGTGAATACCATTCGCGCCATCATGGCGCATCATGACCAATGTCTAGGTCCCGCTGCCCTCACGGCCGCCACCCCGGCGCGAATCTGTGCACCCGAATCGATCCACAGTCATGCACACGTCGGTCGCCCGTGCCCGCCACCGTGCGAAGTGAACCCTCGCCCCCTCGCCCCTTCCCACCCCGTGTCAGAATAAAAGCCTGTGGTCTTGCTGCAGAACGTTTCCAAGCTTTACAAGCTCTACAAGCACCCGTCGGACCGCCTGCGGGAGGCGCTGCCATTCGCGCCCACCACCCTCCACAGCGATTTCTGGGCCCTGCGCGACATCAGCTTCCAAGTGGAAAAGGGCGAGACACTCGGCCTGGTCGGGCCCAACGGCTGCGGCAAAAGCACGCTGTTGCAGATCGTATGCGGCATCCTGCAGCCCACCCTGGGGCGCGTGGTCGCGCGCGGGCGCATCGCGGCGCTGCTCGAGCTGGGCGCAGGCTTCAACCCCGAATTCACCGGCCGCGAGAATGTCTTTCTCAACGGCGAAATCATGGGGCTGACCCGCGCCGAGATCGAGCGTGCCATGCCGTCCATCGAAGCCTTCGCCGAGATCGGCGAGTTCATCGCCCGGCCCGTGAAGGAATATTCGAGCGGCATGTATGTGCGCCTGGCCTTCGCCACGGCTATCCACGTGGACCCCGATATCCTCATCGTCGATGAAGCCCTGGCGGTGGGCGATGCGGTGTTCGCCAATCGCTGCGTGCGCAAGTTCGAGGAACTGCGCGAGCGTAAGGTCACCGTGCTGTTCGTCTCCCACGACCTCGGCCTGGTGAAGCAGCTTTCCGACCGAGCCATTCTGCTGCTGAACGGGCGCATCGAAGCGCAGGGCGCGCCCAGCGACGTGATCAACCGCTATATCGGTCTGGTGCTAGAAAAGCAGCAGGCGCCGCAGGACCGGCTACATAAAGACGAGCGCTTCGCCGCCAGCTATCGGCACGGCGACGGATCGAGCGAAATCCTGGGCGTGGAGCTGCTGAACACGGCGGGCGAGCCGGTGACTTCAGCGTCGAGCGGCGAGCCGGTAACCGTCCGTGTGCGCAGCCGCTTCCATCAGCCGCAGTGCGATCCGATGGTGGGGATACTCATCCGCACGCGCATCGGCATGGACGTTTATGGCACCAACACGCGCATCGAAAAAGTGCACCTGGGCAGCTATCCAACGGGCGCCGAGATTGAGGTCGATTTCCGCTTCGAATGCTGGCTAACGCCGCAGCAATATACTCTGACCGTTGCCACGCAGAATCCCGATGGAACCAGTCACGACTGGCTGGACGATGTGATTGCGTTCGATGTGGTGGATGCCCGCGCCGCGGCGGGCGTGGCGAATCTGAGGGCCAAAGTCGAATGGCGCGCAATCGCGCGCGCGGATCGTGTTAGGCTTGACCTCATCGAATGATCTACATCGTAGTGCTGTCGCTGATTGTGGCGGTATTGCTGGGCACCGCGCTGTTCCGCTCGCTGGGCGTCAAGAACCAGGCCGATTTCTTGGTGGCTGGCCGCAAGCTCACCTGGCCGGTGTTGGTGTTCACCCTGCTTTCTTCATGGATCGGCGCCGGCAGCCTGTTTGCCGGCGGCGAAAACGCCTACCGCAACGGCTTCGCGGCGCTCTGGCAGCCGGCCGGCGGCTGGCTGGGCCTGATCCTGATCGCCATGATCGCCGGCCGCGCGCGCCGCTTCGCCCAGTTCACCGTGCCGGATCTGCTCGAAACGCGCTTCAACACCACCGCGCGCGTGCTCGCCACCATAGCGATCGTCATCTCTTACACCGTGATCACCAGCTACCAGTTCAAAGGCGGCGGCCGCATCCTGCACCTCATTTTCCCCGCGCTCGACGAAAAGACCGGCATGAATATCATCGCTGTCTTCGTCATCACCTTCACGGCGCTGGCGGGTATGGCGTCGGTCGCCTATCTGGACTTGATCATCGGCCTGCTGGTGACCGTGATCGCGCTGATCTCGCTGCCCCTGCTGCTCGCGCGTACCGGAGGCTGGCCGGCCGTACACGCGGCCCTTCCGGCCGATCACTTCACCGTGTTCGGGCCGCTCGGCTGGCTCCGCTGTCTGGGATACCTGCTGCCGACCATGCTGCTGCTGATCGGCAACCAGGGCATGTATCAGAAGTTCTTCTCCGCGCGCTCCGAACGCGACGCGCGCTGGGCCGTCTTCGGATGGATCATCGGCACATTGATCCTCGAAACCGTCATCATCACCATCGCCGTTATCGGCAGCGCCACGCTCAAGACCGACACGCCCTACGAGATCATCCCGCTGACTGCGCGCAGGCGATTGCCGGAAGTGGTGGGCGCCATCCTGCTTGGCGGCGTCTTTGCCAAGGTCATCTCCACCGCCAACAATTACCTGTTCTCACCCGCCAGCAATCTGATTCACGATGTCTATAAGCGCTTCATCGATCCGCAAGCTGGTGAGCGCCGCACCCTGTTCGTCTCGCGCGCGGTGGTCATCCTGCTGGGAGTGTTCGCGCTGGTGCAGGCGGCCTATTTCGAATCCATTTTGAAAGCTGCGCTATACGCGTACACGGTTTACGGCGCGGCGGTCACTCCGGCGGTGATGGCGGTATTCTTCTGGAAGCGGGCCAATACAGCAGGCGCCGTCAGCTCGATTATTCTGGGAACGGCCATCACCGTGGTGTGGAATATTTTGCAGATCCAGTGGCTGGATGCCGTGTATCCGGCGCTGGGCGTTTCCGTGCTGGCGCTGGTGGTGGTGAGTCTCTCGACCGCGCCGCCTTCGCGCGCCAACTTGGAGCCATTTGAAAAATGAACGTCGCCGAAATTCAGGAAGAACTACGCAAAGAAAAGTTGGATGGGTGGCTGTTTTTCGACCATCATCAGAGAGACCCGCTGGCCTATCGCGTACTGCATTTTGCGCCAGCCTCGCATGTCACCCGGCGCTGGTATTACTGGATTCCGGCCGCTGGCGAGCCGCGCGGGCTGGTGCATCGTATTGAATCGGGAATTCTGGATGCCGTGCCCGGCGAGAAGATCCGCTATTCGAGCTGGAGCGAGCAGGTGGGCGGGCTCGGCGCTTTGCTGGGCGGAGCTCGGAAAGTGGCCATGCAGTATTCGCCGATGTGCGCCATCCCTTACGTCGCCATGGTGGATGCGGGCACGGTGGAATTGGTGCGCAGCCTGGGTGTGGAGGTGGTCAGCTCGGCCGAGCTGATCCAGCATTTCGAGGCGCGCTGGAGTCCGGCGGCGCTCGAATCGCACCTGGAGGCGGGCCGCCGCGTGGATCGCGTGCGCGCGCTGGCTTTCGACATGATCCGGCAGATCACCCGCGGCGGCGGCGTGGTCGAGGAGTTCGCGGTCAAACAATTCGTGCGGGATGGTTTTGCCAAAGAGGGTCTGTTCACCGATCATGGGCCCATCGTGGGCGTAAACGCCAACGCCTCCAACCCGCATTACGAGCCTACCGCGGAGGTCACTTCCCCTATTCGCTCCGGCGACCTGGTGCTGCTCGACATGTGGGCCAAGCTGGATGCGCCCGGCGCGGTTTTTTACGATATCACCTGGACCGGCTTCTGCGGGGACCGGCCGAGCGATGCAATGCTCAACGTATTCGGCGTGGTAAGCGGCGCGCGCGACGCGGCCATCCAGCGCGTGCGCGACGCCATCGCGGCGGGCCGGGATTTGCGCGGCTTCGAAGTCGACGACGCGGCGCGCGGCTACATCTCGAGCCGCGGCTTCGGCGAGTTCTTCGTGCATCGCACCGGCCATTCCATCGGCGAAGACGTGCACGGCAATGGCGCCAACATGGACAATCTTGAAACGCACGACGAGCGCCGCGTCGCGCCGTGGACCTGTTTCTCCATCGAGCCCGGCGTCTACCTGAAGGACTTCGGCGTGCGCTCGGAAGTGAACATGTTCGTGGGCGAGAACGAAGCGCGAGTCACCGGCGAGATCCAGCGTGAGCTGGTGGTCTTGTGACTACTCCTTCAAGCCGAACGCATAAACATTAGAATCGTAAGTGGTGACAAACACCTTGCCGCCCGAAATCGAAATGCCGCTGAAATGCGTCCACGAGGGCATGGTCTCGCCGCTCGAGTAAAGCTCCTTGCCGGTGGTAGCGTCAAACGCGTAGAGCACCGCGTGCCCCACGTGCTTGGCGACGCGATCGGCTGAAGTATATAACCCGCCGTCGTTGTCTTTGGCCTGCCGCGCGAACTCTCCGTTCGAGATTGCAAAGACCAGCCCGCCTGCCACAATCGGCGGCTCCGGCAGATTCATGTCCCGCGAGATCCATGCCGGAACCGCGGCCGGCTTGCCGTCTTTCTCTTCGATGCGGAAGGCCATGATGCTGCCGTTCGGCGCGTCCCCGTTGGTGACGGGAAACTTCGCGCTGCTGGCGGCCGCGCCCAGAGCCGGCACGTATAGCCAGCGGTTCTTCTGTTCGTCTTCTGCGCTTGCAAAAGCGCCCCAGAATCCGTGGCCGGCGAAGTCAGCATCCTCATTGACCAGTACCGGGCTGCGGAAAAGCGGTGTCTTGTGATCCGGCCCGCCGATATGCTGCGCGTCCAACAGGTAGACTACGCCCTCTTTTCCTCCCGCGGCTACGATTTCCCGCCCGTTCATCGAAAACACAGTAGCGGACATCGACCCCATATCGAGATCTTTTCGCGTCAGATAATTGTGATTGGGGGGAGTGAAGTAGTCTACCAGCTTCAGGTCCTTTAGCGAAAGCTGCAGAATAGTGTCCGGAAACTGGTTGCGGCCGGCATCGTAGGAACCGTCTCCGGTCTGCGCAAACAACATGCCGCCCTTGCTGATGGCTACGCCCGCGCGTCCCCAAATGCCCGCGCCGCCGTTGGCCGCCTGGAAGAAATTAATCGTATGATCCGGTGTCTTGAGATCCATCGCGTAGACGCCCGACTTGGCGCCGTTACAGCCCTGCGACGTGCTCGTGTATACAACACCAGGATCCGGGTGCCTGTAATCTCCCCCTACGCTGATCAGGTTCAGGCTCCAGTTCTTCGAGAACGGAGGCACGAACTGCTGCGGCGGTACACGGTCCTCGCCGTCAATCACGTTCAGCACGTGAAGTTTGCCGTCGCTGGCGATAGCGAGAACACTCGCCTTCAGTCCCTCTTTGCGAATTAAAGGCGTGGCATTGAGCGCGTTGGGGCACAGCCAGAACGGCTCCTGCCGGGACTTGCCTTCCACCACAAAGGTCTTCTTCCAAAGCAGTTTGCCGGTGTCGGCATCCATCGCGAAAAGATTGTCGGAGGCGCCGGCCACGATCACAATCTCGGCCATGCCTTTGTCGGTAACAATCCACTCGACATTCACCGGCGCGGTGAGCGAATTGAGCTCGCGCGGCTGATTATCGACATGTGTCTTCCACAGCAGCCCGATTGACTTGGCGTTGTCGCGATTCAGGTCAGTCTCCTTTGGACTCCACCCGGTACGCTGCGGGTCGTTGCCATAAGACAGCCAGTCCGCCGCGATCAAATGCGAGAAGTAAAGGAGTGGCACGCACGATGCAACAAGGATTTTTCGTCTCATAGTCTACTGCCCTAACTTCTGCTTCTTGTATTCCTCATACTCTTTCTTGAGAGCCGGGTCGCTCGGACTCGGATAGATCTCGCTCGATTTGTATTTCCCTGTCAGCAGCTTCGCCTTGGTCCATTCGTCGTGGACATGCGTCTCATCGGCCTTGTCCACCACCTGCTTCACCAGCTCCGGCGGAATGAAGTACACGCCTTCGCTATCGCCGAACACCACGTCGCCGGGCATCACCGTAGCGCTGCCGATGCGCACGGGAACATTGATGCCGGTCAGCATGACGTTGCGGATGGGAGTCGGATGCACGCCGCGGCAGTAGACCGACATGTCGATCGGCTGGATGCCTTCCAGATCCCGAATCGCGCCATCCACCACGAATCCCGTGCCGGTGGCCGCGAAGATGGCGGTAGCCAGATTGTCGCCCACCAGGGTCCCTTCTTCGATCTTGCCGAACAGGTCGACCACCAGCACGTCGCCGGGCTTCAGCGTGTCGATCACGCGCTGGTTGCCATTGTGTCCGAGTCCCTTGGCCTTGGCCTCGGCTTCGCTGATGTCCGCCACGTCGGGGCGGATCGGCATGAACTGTGCGGTGACGGCGCGCCCCACCAGCTTGCGGTCGGGATGCAGGATGCGCCAGTTCCCCTCATATTGATTGGGAAAATGCGCGCCGGGCAGGATGGCCCAGACCTCCTCCGCCGACAGGCCTTTTACTTTCTCCAGAATGGCGTCGGGCACTTTCGGGCGCCCATCCTCGAATCGCTCGAACGGGTTCTTCGCCGTGTAGCGCAGCATCTCCTCACGGGTAAACGTGAACACTTGCGCCGGCGCCACCATCGGGCAAAGCAGTATCAGATTGAGGAAGAGCTTCATGCGGTGCACTGTATCACACCGCGCGCGTCTCCGCGTCTCCCCGTCTCCGTGTCTCCGCGTCTCCGCCTACCCGGTCATCGCCAGCCGAATGATCTTCTTCTGAATGGCGTACTGCACCAGTTGAGCCTTGTTGTGTATGTCCAGCTTGCGCATCAGGTTGAACTTGTGCGCCTCGATGGTCTTCACGCTCAGGTTGAGGATGGTGGCAATCTCTTTGACCGAATTGCCTTCCGCCAGAAACTTGAGGATTTCCACTTCGCGCCGCGTCAGCGTGCTGAAGCGCGGCAGGCGGGTCGCGGACTTCACCCGGCTGCGAAAATCGTCCACCAGGTGCGACAGCATGCGCGGGCTCAAATAGCTGCCGCCGCGATGCACCTCGGCGATGGCCGCCACCAGTTGCTCGGCAGGGCTGTCCTTAAGCACGTAGCCGCTCGCGCCGGCCTCCATGCACTCGGCCAGGTAGTCTTCGTCGTCGTACATGGTCAGAAATAACACCTTGGCGCCCGGACGATCCCCGCGGATCTGCCGGGTCGCCTCGAAACTGCTCAGCCCCGGCATGCTGACGTCCATCAGCACCACATCCGGCTTCATTTCGGCAGATTTGGCGACAGCCTCCGCCCCGTTGGCGGCTTCACCCACCACCTCCAGATCCGGCTCGGCGGTAAGCAGCGTGTGTACTCCCTGGCGGAACAGGGTGTGGTCGTCGGTAAGAAGCACTCGAATTTTTGCCATAGTCGCGTTTCATCCGGAACCCGAACTCGCGGCTGACCCTGGAATCGGCAATCGCACGCAAACCTTGGCGCCATGCCCTGGACTGCTGCGGATCTCCAAACGGCCGCCCCAAAGAGCCACGCGCTCCCGCATGCCCTTCAAACCGAAACACTTCGGTTGAGCCACCGCCGAATCCACCTCGAATCCGATGCCGTCGTCCTCGACGTTCAGTTCCAATACTGTATCGGTGGCTCCGAGCGAAAGGTTTACATGGGAAGCCTGGGAGTGTTTGACAATATTCTGGTAGCACTCCTGCACCACCCGGTAAATGGTGGATTCCAGGGCGCGCGGCAGACGGTCGCAGCGCGCCTCCAGCCGGACGTGCAGCTTGATCGCGTTGAGCTTCCGGAAGTTGGCGCTTAAGTGCCGTATGGCAGCCGCCAGACCCAGTTGTTGCAGAACCGACGGGCTCAGCGCCGCCACCACCCGCCGGATCTCGGTAATGATCCGCTCGGCGACCCGCCGCGCATCGGCGAGCTTCTCCCGCATTTCCGGCGGCGCCGCCCTTTCCAGCATCTCCAGGTGCAGCCGCAGGAATAGCATCGACTGCCCGGCTTCATCGTGGATCTCCCGGCTAATCCGCAGCCGCTCCTCCTCCTGGGCCTGCATCAGATGGCCGGCCAGCCCGCGCACCTGCTCCTCGCGCTCGGCCAGATCCTGCAGCAGCCGCGCCCGCTCCGCGGCGCGCAGGCAGCGCTCGGCGAACGCGTCCAGCAGTTCCAGTTCGCGCGGCAGCCACCGATAGGGCGTCGGGAAACCGAATTGGATCAGGCCGGCCAGGCGCCGGTCCGAGAAAAACGGAATCGACCAGTAGGACTGAAACAGCCCGCGCATCTCCGCATCTACAATGAGCTCCTCCTCGGCGCTTCCGCCCGCGATATAGCGCGGCCGCGCCAGACGCTTGAGCGTCTTTTGGGCGATCTGCGGCGGCTCCACGATCGGGATCAGGCGCCCGGCTTGCGCGCGAAAAGTGCGCGTCAGGATGACGATGAACCGGCGCAGCAGATCGTCCATGCCGGTGGCGTCCATTTCGGCGCGGAGCAGCCCGTAGAACGCTTGAGTCTCGGTCTCGCGTACCTGGTAAAAGGCGTTGTTTAAAGCCAGCACCGTGCAGAAATAGAGCTGTTCGCGCAGCGGCTGCAGGGCCGCCGCCTGCTCCGGATAGCGGTTGGCCAGCAGCGGGTCGATCAGGCGGTCGTATTCGCGCACGGCTCGCACCGCCTCCTCGGGCGACACATTCAGCTTGGCCAGACGCCGGCTGTTGTAGGCTACCTGTTCGAGGAAATCGGACAGCGAACGGCCGCTGGAGAGTATCTGCGCCGCCGCGCCGGACGTGATCTGAAATAGCGTCTTGCGTTGCGACGCATCGTATATCCTGGCTCCCGGCTCGCTCTTGAGATGGCGGTCGAAGGAGGCGTCCAGTCCCGCCAGATGCGGCTGAATAAGGTGCGCGAAGCGGTCCAGGCGTGGCCCCAGCGGATCGTAGAACATGCCGGCGGCGTCCGCGAGAGCGGCCTCGGCTTCCACAAAGTGAGCTTGCGCCATCTACTAGAGGTGGGGTGAAACTGGTAATGTTCTCAGCCGCGTTCCATGCGCGCGCAACAGATCCGCGACATCCTCGAAGCCGTTCGATACCGCGCCCTCGAGCGGCGTGGCCCCGGCCTTGTTGCGCAGGCTGACATCGGCGCCCCGCTCGAGCAGCAGCTCCACCACGTCGCGCCGGTCCCAGGAAGCCGCATCATAGAGCGGGGTCGCTCCGGACTCGTCGCGCGCGTTGATATCGGCGCCCCGGTCGAGCAGTAGCGCCGCCAGTTCCCTATGCCCGCCCAGCGCCGCGTCGTGTAATGGAGTGGCCCCCGTGGCATTCTTCTGGTCCACCCGCGCGCCATGCTCGAGCAGCACGCGCGCAATCTCGGTATAGCCCTTCAAGGCCGCGTCTCCGAGCGGCGAAGAGCCTTCCCCGGTGCGCGCATTCACGTCCGCGCCCTTGGCGGCCAGCAGCTCTACCATGTCGGTCTGGCCTTTCAGCACAGCCTCGCCCAGCGGTGTGGCGCCGGATTTGTCCTTGCCCGCCAGCGTGGCGCCCTTGGTCATCAGCAGCTCCACCACCGCCGTATGCCGCAGGCGCGAGGCGTTCTCGAGCGGCGTCGAGCCCGAGCTATCGCGCGTATTCACCTGGGCGCCGCGCTCGAGCAGCAGCTCCACTACATCCGCGTGACCCTTTGCAGCCGCTTCGTTGAGCGGCGTGGCGCCCGTCTCGTCGTTGACCGCATCGATCTTGGCGCCCTTGTCGAGCAGCAACTCCACCACGCCGCGATAGCCCCGCCAGGCGGCCTCGTCGAGCGGCGCGGCGCCGGCTTTGTCGCGCGCGCTGACTTCCGCGCCGTGGGCCAGCAGCAGCGCGGCCATTTCCCGGTAGCCGCGCGCAGCCGCGAGGTGCAGTGCGGTCTGGCCCGAACGGTAAGTGGCTTGCACGTCCGCGCCATTGGCCAGCAGAAGCTCGGCCACCTCCCGGTTGTCCTTGATCGCCGCATAATGCAGAGGCGTGGAACCCGCTTCCAGATGCCGCGCGTTAACATTGGCGCCGTGCGCGATCAGCAGCGCCGCGATCTCCCGATTGCCGCTCCAGGCCGCGTCGTGCAGCGGTGTCGATCCCAGCCCGTCATGCGCGTTCACATCCGCGCCCGCTTCCAGCAGCACGCGCACCTGTTGCGCGTCGCCGGCCGTGATCGCATCGTGCAGATCGGCCGCCCACAGCGCCGCCGCCGAGAGTAGCAAAAGCCTACCCCACCGGGCATGCATCGGCGAACCCCACGTATTGCACTTCCTCTTCCAGCTCCAGGCCGAACTGGCGCCGTACCCTGTCCTTGAGTTCCTGTATCAGCTCGCAAAGGTCCGCGGCCGTCCCGTGTCCGGCGTTATAGATCAGGTTGGCATGATAGGCCGCCACATGTATCTCGCCGCGCTGCATGCCCTTGGCGCCCGCCTGCTCCAGAAAATACGCGGCCGGCACTTTGCCTTCCCGCACCACGCTTTCGGGCACCAGGGCCGCCGCGGCGGGCGGCAGCTCGGCGAAAAGCAGGTTCTTGAAAATGCTTCCCGCGCACTTCATCGTCACCGGAAATTTTTCGTTGCGTACTTTCAGGATGTCGCCGGCCGTCTTGCGCAGCGTCCCGGCATCGGCGCGATCGAGGAGCAATTCCGTCGAAAACACGATCCACTCTTTGTGTCGCTTGAAAATGCTCTCGCGATAGTGGAACTGGCACGCCTCGCGATCGAACACACGCACCCGCTCGCCATCGAAAAAGCGTACCTGCCGCACGCGCTCCGAGATCGAATGCCCATACGCGCCGGCGTTGCCGTACACCGCCGCGCCCACCGAGCCGGGAATTCCGGCCAGCGTCTCCAGGCCCCGCAGGCCGCGCTCGATCGAAAAATCCACCAGATCCTGCAGCACCGCGCCGGCGTCGCAGTAGATGCGATCGTCCGCCGCCAGTATTCGCCGCGCCACAAACCGCAGCATGATGCCGCGGTAACCCAGATCGGATACGATCAGATTGGTGCCCCCGCCCATCACCATGTATTCCAGACCGCTCGCGCGCGCCACCCCCAGCGCCTGTATGAACGATTCGACGCTTTCGGTTTCGGCGTAAATGTCGGCCGGACCGCCAATGGCGAAGCGCGTGTGGGCCGCCAGCGGCGCGTCGTGCAAAACAGTTAAATCAGGTATCTCGGCCAGGCGCGCGAGCGTGGGGTCCATCGATTCAATTATAAAGGAGGGCATCTGATGCGTTCTGGCTTCCGGCAAGGGTCAACAAAAGTGGACCAAGGCCAAGCCTCTTGTAAATCATATCTTAACATGTTATGTTAATATGTGGACGAGGATGAGCTTGAGCTACTGCTCTCCCTGGACGGCTCGGATTTCGAGATGGCTCCAGGGGTGGTGGTGGAGTTTACCGCCCGGCGCACTGGAATGACGCCGGAGCGGCCTCATGGCATCAGCTACGCATTCGTGCTGCGCCAGAAGGATGGGGGGCCGTGGGTGCGCTTCGACAACGCCCACGCTGTTGACAAAGGTCGAGGCTATCGACGCAAGCGCGCCGCTTACGACCACTGGCACCGAACAGAAAAAGATAAAGGCCGTCCCTACAACTTTACGACGGCCATTCAGTTACTCGATGATTTCTGGAGAGAGGTAAGGAGGACGCTCGATGAAAAAGGAATCCCAAACGACTTATAAGGTTGGGTCACTGCGTGAATTTGCCGATTGGACCAAAAGCGTTGTGCGCGATCGCAAGAGCGCGCATGGCGTGCCAAAAAAGTGGTTCGACAGCGAAGAAACAGCGGCGCGAGCCACGACCGACCAGGCGTCGGCCGAGACTATGGTGAAGCTACTGTGTCCTGGCAATCTCGCTGTCCTGGAAGCGATTCGCCGACACAAGCCTGCGTCCATGCGGGAGCTTGCTACGCTGACCGGGCGGAAGGAGGCCAGCCTTTCGCGCACTCTGAAGCGCTTCGCCGAACTCGGGATTGTGTCCTTTCAGGACGGCCCACACCGCACGCGCGTGCCAGCTCTCATTGCGCGCCGGGTGCATCTTGAGATCGACCTTACCGGTCACCATAGCGCAGTCGCCGTGGACGGCCAGCGCTGATGCTAATGCGAACCTTGAAGGCGTCGAACGCCAGGGCCTCATTCACAGATTCTACGTACGATGCAATTATAAGGGAGGGCATCTGATGCGTTCCGGTTTCCGCGGCTTTCCGCCCGAAGCCATAACATTTTTTCGGAGTCTCGCCCGCCACAACACGCGCGAATGGTTCCAGCCGCGCAAGCATATCTACGAAGAGCAGGTCAAAGCGCCCATGATCGAGCTGGTCACCGAGCTAGACCGGGCCATGCTGGAATTCGCGCCGGACTATGTCACGGACGCCAACAAGGCCATCTATCGCATCTATCGCGACACGCGCTTCAGCCCGGATAAGACCCCCTACAAGACCCACATCGCAGCGAGCTTCGCGCGGCGCGGAATGGAAAAGCATGGCGCGGGCGGCTACTATTTTTCGATCTCCCACAAGGAGATCGAGGTAGGCGGCGGGATCTACATGCCACCGCCGGAAGCGCTGCTGGCCGTGCGCACGCACATAGCCCAGCGCCATGCGGACTTCCGGCGCATAGCGGCTTCGAGCGCCATCAAGCGGCTGTTCGGCGCGGTCCAGGGCGAGCAACTCGCGCGCGTGCCCAAGGGCTTCTGCGCCGAGGACCCCGCCGCGGACCTGCTGCGCTTCAAGCAATACTTGCTGTTTACCAGGCTCGATCCGGCGGTGGTGACAACTCCTAAGCTGCTCCCGGAGCTCGAGAAGCGCTTCCGCGCCATGGCGCCCTTCCTGGATTTTCTGAACAGACCTCTGTTGACCTTGAAACGGCGCGTGCCGCCATCGAACGACGAGCGCTTCTTCGACTAACACCGAATCGCCACAGAGCCTATACTAAAGCCATACACTCCCCATGCGTTTCTTGCTGTACTGCCTTCTCTGCGCGCCCCTGCTCCTGGCCCAGGCTCCCGACGAAAAAGAAGACTTGAAAAACCCCGTAGCCGGCCAGGCCGAAGCCATCGCCGCCGGTAAAAAACTATATCTGGAAAGCTGCGGCGGCTGTCATGGCCCCAACGCTGAAGGCGGCCGCGGTCCCAACCTCGCACAGGGCGACCTGGTCCGCGGGGCCACCAACCGTCAGTTACTCTCCGTCATCAAGGAAGGCGTGAAGGGCTCCGACATGCCGCCCACCCGCCTGCCCGATGAGAAAATCTGGCAGATCATCGCCTATCTGCGCGATCTTACCGCGGTGGCCTTCGACAGTACCGCGCCCGGCGATATTCAGGCCGGAAGCGCCCTCTTCTACGGTAAGGCCGGCTGCACCAGTTGCCACATGATCCGCGGCCGCGGCGGTTTTCTCGGACCCGATCTCTCCAACATCGCGCGTATGCGCTCGTTTACACAGTTGCGCGCATCGCTGCTCGATCCCGATGCGCAGATCGCCGAAGGATATGGCGGCGTCACCGTGGTCACCAGGTCCGGCCAGAAAATCTCCGGCGTGGCCCGTGACAATACCAATTACTCCATTCAGATTCTGGATGCGCACGGCAATCTTCACCGTCTCCTGAAGCTCGACCTGCGAGAGGTCGAGTTTCGGAAGAGTTCGCTGATGCCTCACGATTACAAGCAGCGCCTCAGCCTCGCCGATGTCCAGGATATGCTGGCGTTCCTGGGTCGCCAGTCGATGCGGCAAATCGACGCGAGTGTGCGGACGAGTATCGGGAGCCCATCGCCGCCGCCGGTCTCTACCGAGACTGCTGGCTATGGCCTGATTCGCGAAGGTCCCGGCGACAACTGGCTCACTTACGCGGGAGATTATGCCGCGCACCGGCATAGCCCTCTGACTCAGATCACTCGGGATAACGCGGCGTCGCTCGCGCCTAAGTGGGTCTATCACGTGGAAAACGCCACCCACCTGGAAGCTACGCCTCTGGTCTACGACGGCATCATGTACGTTACCAACAGCAACGAAGTGCACGCGCTCGATGCCCGCACCGGCCGCCGCATCTGGATGTATCGCGACGAAGGGGCTAAGCGCAGCGACGTGAACCGCGGCGTTGCCATCCTGGGCGACAGCGTCTTCTTCGTGACGAGCGACGCTCGCCTGGTGGCCCTCAATCGGTCGACCGGCGGAGTGCTCTGGCACAAAGAATATGCCGATATCAATCGGGGCGTGTACACCACCCTCGCCCCCTTGGCCCTGAAAGATCGCGTGATTGTGGGAGTCTCCGGCGGAGATAGCGGCGTGCGCGGATTCGTCGCGGCGCTTTCCGCGGCCTCGGGCGATGAGCTGTGGCGCTTCTGGACCGTTCCCGCCAAGGGCGAGCCCGGCGCGGAAACTTGGGGCGAAATGGGTCCCGAATGGGGCGGCGCAGCAACCTGGCTCAACGGCACCTACGATCCTGAGCTCAACCTCCTCTATTGGTGTACCGGCAATCCCTGGCCCGCTTTTTACGGCGGCGCGCGCCACGGCGATAATCTCTACTCCGATTCGCTGTTGGCCCTGGACGCCGACACAGGCAAGCTGAAATGGTATTTTCAATTCACCCCGCACGACACGCACGATTGGGACGCGCAAGCCTGGCCCGTGCTGCTCGATACCGAGTATGAGGGCCGCCCGCGCAAACTCGTGTTGCACGCCAACCGCAACGGGTTCTTCTACGTGCTCGACCGGACCACCGGCGAGTTCCTGCGCGCTACGCCCTATGTCGACCTGCTGAACTGGGCCAAGGGCATCGATGCCAAAGGGCGACCTATCGAGATTCGAGGCATGGAGCCCGCGCCCAACGGCAAGCGGGTATGCCCGTCCGTACGCGGCGCCTCTAACTGGATGTCGCCTTCCTACAACCCGCAGACGGGCCTGCTCTACGTCCCCACGCTGGAGGAATGCGATTTCTACACTTCGTCCGCCAAGACCGCTGAACCAATGAAGAACTTCGCCGGCACCGGAGGCGACACCATTCCCAAGGAGCCCGGCAAATTCTACCTGCGGGCAATCGATCCGCACACCGGCGAGAAGCGCTGGGAATATCCCATGACCGGTCGCGGCGAGATGTGGGCGGGAACCGTTTCGACGGCCGGCGGCGTGGTCTTCTTCGGCGACGACGACGGACAACTGGTAGCGCTCGATGCAGCAACCGGCAAGCACCTCTGGCACTTCTACATGGGTCAACTGCTGACTGCGTCGCCGATCACTTTCATGGCGGACGGCAAGCAGTATGTGACCATTGCGTCGGAAACGGATGTCTTCACTTTCGGACTGTTCGAGCCGGCTGTTTCCGTGCCGCTGGCGCCGGAAAGCGAAGCGCCGTGAGGTGGCCCTTGGCAATTGTGCTGGCAGTGGCCGCCGCCGGATGGTCGGCGAGCCCTCAGACGACCGACAACCCAAGACTGGTGAACACTTGTTTGATTACCAACAACGTGAAACGACTTGTGGAGTTTTACGAGCCCATCCTGGCGCTCAATGCGACGAGGCCCAGTGAAGACTACGCCGAGTTCTCCACAGGTGTAGGAGTGCTGGCGATTTTCTCGGAAGAGGCTCAAGAAAAGTACATGCCTGGCTCGGCCGAAGCGGCGAAGAACAGAAGCATGATCCTGGAATTCAGGGTCGCCGACGTCGATCGAGAGTACCGGAGACTTCAAGGCCTCGTGAAAACCTGGGTCAAGCCGCCTATCACACAGCCATGGGGGACTCGTTCCTTTCACTTCCGTGACCCGGACGGAAATCTTGTCGATTTTTATACGCCAGTCAAAGCTCAATAACTGATCCGCGTTCAGTAGTTACCCGCAGGATCATGTGATCCTCGTCAATATACGTTTCGCCTACCTTCAAGGCGTTCGGCTCCGTCCCGTAAGTCTCAAACCCGAGCCGCGGTATAGTTCTCCAGAACGGCGGCGATCAACGCGCTATTGTTTCAACAGTAGTCCCTCGGTGCTCTTCAGCAGTTTTCTGACGCGAACGGTTCGCCTTCGAGGGACTCCAGTCGAATTTGCCACCAGGCTGCGGCGTCCCTGCACACGGTAACCGCGCGCCAATGCGTCCCCAAGCTACAATAGTCACCGTGAAGCTACTGGCCCTTATCCTGCCCTTTGCCGCCGCTCTGGCCCAACAGCCACCTGCCCAGCACCAAGTCGAGCTGCTCTGGACCGCCGGCGCCCCCGGAGCCCTTGGAACCGACGATGCCGACAAGCCCAGTCTCACGCTCTACCCGGTCTCCGCGCCCGCAGCTTCCAAAACCGGCGTAATAGTCTGCCCCGGCGGCGGCTACGGCTTTCTGGCCAAGGATCACGAAGGTGATCAGATCGCCCGCTGGCTCAATTCCCTGGGTGTCTCCGCCTTTCTCCTCCAATACCGCATCGCGCCCCGCTATCACTACCCGGCCCCCGTGCTCGATGCGCAGCGCGCCATCCGCTTCGTCCGCGCGCATGCGGCGGAGTATCATGTCCTGCCGGATCACATCGGCATTTGGGGCTTCTCCGCGGGTGGCCACCTAGCCTCCACTACCGGCACGCACTTCGATGCCGGAGATCCCCAAGCCGCCGACCCCATCGACCGCGTAAGCTGCCGCCCGGACTTCATGATCCTGGCCTATCCGGTCATCTCTTTCACCACGCCCTATACCCACCGCGGCTCGCTGCGCAATCTGCTGGGCGACAATCCCGATCCTAAGCTGGTCGCCTCGCTTTCCAACGAAACCCAGGTCACCGCGCAAACACCGCCCACCTTCCTGTTCTCCACCAATGAAGATACCGGCGTGCCGGCCGAGAACAGTGTGCTGTTCTATCTCGCGCTGCGCAAGGCTGGCGTGCCGGCTGAAATCCACGTCTACGAGCGCGGCCCTCACGGCGTGGGACTTGCACCCACCGACGCCGTCCTTGTAACTTGGACCCAGCGGCTAAAGGATTGGCTTGATATTCGCGGCTTACTCAAATAGCGCGCCGGCGGCCTCACTCATCTCGCTGCCCCGCCTGACTGTCACTGGCGCCATCGATATCCTGGTGGTCGCCTTCCTCATCTATCAAGGTCTGATGATCGTCAGAGGCACGCGCGCCGGCCATATCCTCGTCGGCATCCTCATGCTGGTCGCGCTCTACCTCGCGGCCCTCTGGACGGGACTCGAAGCCGTGCGCTCCGTGCTCTCCTTCATCGTGCCTTACCTGGGCCTGGCTATCATCGTCCTGTTCCAGTCCGAAATCCGCCGCACCCTGGCCCGCATGGGACGCAAGCCCTGGCTGGCTGGCCGATACCGCCGTCCCGAGTCCACTCCCGAGATCCTGATCGCCGTCAACCGCCTCGCCGCCGCTAAGATTGGCGCGCTCATCGTCGTCGAGCGTGACATCGGCCTGCGTACCTTCGTCGAAAGCGGTGTCCGCCTGGATGCCAATTTGTCGAGCGACCTGCTGTTGGCTATCTTCCACCCCGGCGGCGCGCTGCACGATGGCGCGGTCATCGTGCAAAAGGATACGGCCGCCGCCGCCAACTGCTTCCTCCCGCTCACCACCAACCCCGCGCTCTCCTCCAACTTCGGCACCCGCCACCGCGCGGCCATCGGCATCACCGAAGAGACCGATTGCCTGAGCATAGTCGTATCCGAGGAAACCGGCCGTATCTCGGTGGCGGCCTTTGGCGAGCTCGATGCCGGCCTCAGCTTGCGCGAAGTCGAGGAACGCATCGGCACCCACTTTGGCGTGCGCAGCTCCACCCCGCACCTGATCGACGAATTCGCCGCCGACATCCCCATGGCCGCCCAGCCCGCCGAAAGGACCGATACGGAGTGAGAAGCTTCTTCACCAGGAACGCCGGTTGGAAGCTCCTGTCCCTGGCCGCGGCCGTGCTGCTCTGGATTGCCGTGGCCAGCGAGCCGGAGGTTTCCACCTTTGTTACCGTGCACGTCGAATACAAAAACCTTCCCCCTGGCGTGGAGATCAATTCGGAGATTGCGGAGTCTGTAATCCTGGAAGTACGGGGACCTTCCGGAGAGCTGCGCGGCCTGCCGGAAACGCGCCGGCTCTATGGCGTCATTCTGGATATGAGCGAGGTCGGGCCCGGCCAGCACACCTTCACCATCGCCGGCGCAAACGTCCGCGTGCCGCGCGGCGTTCAACTGGTCCGCTCCGTTCCGGCCCAGGTCCGCTTGAATCTCGAGCGCAGCGACAGGCGTAGCGTGCCCGTCGAGGTGCGCTTTGCGGCCGGTCTGCCGCCGCATCTGCAAGTCGTGGAGGTCACTGCCCAGCCGGCCTCCCTGGCCATCGTCGGTCCCGCCAGCCGCGTCGCCCGCGTGAACCGTGTCGAGACCGACCCCATCGATCTGAAACTCGCGGCGGGCGTCGCCGAGTACCATGTCAACGCCTACGTTAACGACCCCCGCGTGCGCTTTCAAGATCCGGCAAGCGTTACAGTCAAAGTTACGATTAGTGAAAGCGGCGGCGAAAAGTAGATGGCCAAACAACTCTTCGGCACGGATGGCATTCGCGGCCTGGCGGGCGAGTATCCGCTCGACCCGGCTACCGTCCACGCGTTCGGCATGGCCCTGGGCACTGACCTCGGCCGCGTCGCGCCCGGAGTCGGGGTGGTTATCGGCATGGATACACGCGAGTCCGGTCCGTGGATCGCCGCGCAAGTTGCCGGCGGACTTCTGCGCCGCGGCGTCCACGTAAGCTTCGCCGGTGTTATCACTACGCCCGGCATCGCCTATCTCACCCGCTCCAATGACTTCACCGCCGGAGTCATGATTTCCGCCTCGCACAATCCCTATCGCGACAACGGCATCAAAGTGTTCGGGCACTCCGGCTTCAAGCTGCCCGATGACGAAGAGCACGCCGTCGAGCAGGAAATTTTCCGCCTTCACGATACCGGTATCGAACCAGCCGAGTCGCCCCTCGCGCCCGACCACGGCCTCGAGCGCCACTATCTCGACTTCCTGGCATCCACCGTCTCAGGCTCCTTCGCGGGCATGCGCATCGTGGTCGATTGCGGCAACGGCGCGGCCTTTCAACTGGCGCCCGCGCTGTTCCGCCATTTGGGAGCCGACGTGCACGCCATCTTCCACCAGCCCAACGGCCGCAACATCAATTTGGACTGCGGCTCGCTGCACGTCGGGCCGCTCCGCGCCACCGTGCTCGAAGATCGCGCCGATCTGGGCGTGGCTTTCGATGGCGATGCCGACCGGGCCATCTTCGTCGCCGCCAACGGCCAGATCGTGGATGGCGATGCGGTCCTGCTCATCGCCGCGCGCGCCCTACAGGCCGCGGGCAAGCTGGATGGAGCGCTGGTAGTGGCAACCGTAATGTCCAACCTCGGCCTCGAGCAGGCCCTCGCTCGCGACGGCATCCGGCTTCTACGCACGCCCGTGGGCGACAAGTACGTGCTTGAGGAGATGGTGCGCCAGGGCGCGGCCCTGGGCGGTGAGCAATCCGGCCACGTCATCTTTCGCCAGTACGCCACCACCGGCGACGGCCTGCTGACGGCCCTGCGCATTCTGGAAACTGCGCGCGACTCGGGCGCCGGCCTGGCCGGGTTGACCGCGGGCTTGCAGATCTACCCGCAGCGCCTGGTGAGCATCCGCGTGCGCGAAAAGAAGGCGCTCAACGAATTGCCCGCCGTGGCGCGCGAGATCGCGGATTGCGAGCGCGCCTTCGGTTCCGACGGGCGCGTCCTGGTGCGCTTCTCCGGCACCGAGCCGGTAGCCCGCGTCATGGTCGAAGGACCCGACCTTGCGCGCGTAGAGCAATTCACCAACCGCATCGCGACCGCGATTAAAAAGGAGATTGGAGCATGAACATGCGTATCTGGATTCTGACCCTGGCGCTGGCGGCAATTGTGACTGCGCAGTCCCGCCTTAAAGAAGTCAACGAAGGATGGGTGTCCCTGTTCAACGGCAAGGACCTCACCGGCTGGGTGAGTGTCGGCGCCGAGCGATGGACTGTTGAGGACGCCGCCATTCACGGCGTCGGCGTCACCAAAGGCTACGGCTACCTGATGACCGATAAGAGCTACAAGGATTTCGAGCTGGCGCTCCGCTTCAAGTGCGAAACCGATGGCAACAGCGGCGTCTTCTATCGCACCAGTTTCAAGCCCGGCACGGCCGACGTGGCCGAGGGATACCAGTTTGAGATCGACCGCACCCTCATGCATCACACCGGCGGAATCTATACCGCGCGCCGCGGCTGGATCGTGTGGCCCTCGTCCGAAAATGAATTCGTGATTAAGCCCAACGATTGGAACGACTACGTGCTCACGGTACAGGGCAACCACCATCGCGCGCGCTTGAACGGCGTGCAGGTGATCGATTTCACCGACCCGTTCAATGAGGTCGAGGATGGCGCCATTGCCTTGCAGTTACACGCCGGCGGCCAGGCCAACATGCGCTTCAAGGATCTCTACATCCGCGACCTGTCGCATCGCTGAAGGAACAAGTCCCCGGCGTTCTTCGTATCTATGAATGAGTGAGGTAGAAAGATGTTCTGTACGCGTTGCGGAGTGGATCTCGACGAGAAAGCCGTCTATTGTTCGAAGTGCGGAGCGCCCACCAAGCTCGCAGAGGCGACCACCAACCCCTATGTCTCTCCGAGGCTGGCGCTCGACAAGGAGAACAAAAAGATCGCAGGAGTCTGTGCGGGCTTCGCGCGCTATTTCGGCGTGGATGTGCTAGTGATCCGCATCGTATGGGTGGCGCTGGTGCTCGGCGCCGGCGTGGGCGTTCTGGCGTATCTGATCGCTTGGGCGATTATGCCGAGTGACCGAGGCGCGCGCCTCACTACCGCTTGAAGTGACTCACTCTACTCCGCGCGCATTGACTCCATCGGATCGATGGCCGCCGCCCGCCGTGCGGGAACCAGCGCCGCCAACGTAGAGACCGCCGCGAGCAATGCGGCCGCATATGCCAAATTCAAGCCATCCAACGGGCTCACACCGAAGATCAAAGCGCGAAAGGCCGGCTGCAGCGTAACTGTAAGCCCTACGCCGATCGCGATGCCTGTTGCGATCAATCGTCCGGCACTCGCCACTACAGAGCCGACCATCTGGCTGGGAGCCGCGCCAAGCGCTATGCGCACGCCCATCTCGCGGCGCCGCGAGTTGACCATCTGCGTCACGAGGCCATAGAGTCCCACCGCCGCAAGCGTCATAGCAGCCAGCGCGAAGAGAGTCAGTAAGTCGGCATTCGAGCGCGGCCGGTCGAGCGTCGAATCCAGCGCATCCTGCAGCGTCTGTACGCCGAAAATCGCCCGGCCAGGCGCGACGCTGCGCACCACCTGGCGGATCGAACTCATAACGGCATGCGGATCGCCAGCGGTGCGCACCAGGTATTCAGGATCGGGCCAGCTTCCGCCCTGCGCGCAGTTATAGACGTAGGGATAAGCAGGCGTGGCGAGCGAATCCTCTCTGATATCGCCAAGGACTCCGATGATCTCTATAGGCGGAAACCCAATTCCGACAAAGCCTACGTGCCGGCCGATCACGTTCTGACCGCGCCCATACACTTCAACGAAGCGGTGGTTGACCATCATCTTCTGCCCGTCCGGCGGATTGGCCGCCAGTTCCGGGCACAAGCTGCCGGCCAACACTGGAGCCTGCAGCGCCCGCAGATAGCCAGGACTTACCAGCCTGTAGCCCACCGGCATGTTGCCGGTCTCTTCGGTGCCCGCGACGCCCTCGAGCGTAATGTTGTTGCGCAGCGTGGCGCCCGAAGCGGGCAGGAAGTTGGTGAGGCCCGCCGCTTGAACACCGGGTATGCGCTCGAGGCCGCCGATGAGCTGCTCCTGCATTCGCGCGATCGTGGGCCGATCTTCGTCCCAGGCGGCTCCCACGTGGAACAGGATTCCATGCGAAGAGTTAAAGCCCATCTCCACATGGCTCAAATTGTGGAAGGTGCGCAGCAGCAGGCCCGCAGTGGCCAGCAACAGCATGGTGAACGCGACTTGCCCGCCGATCAACGCGCGCTGCACCCATTGCCGGTGGCCGGCGACTCCGCGGCCCGCCCGAATCAACATACCCGTATATCCGGCGCTCGAGGCGCGCAGTGCCGGCAGCAGGCCGCAAGCCACGGCGCCCACCATACCAGCCGCAATCGCGAAGGCCAGCGCGCGCCAGTCCATGGCCAGTTCGGTCATGCGCGGCGTATCGGCGAACAGCTTTACCAGCAGATCCACCGAGAGGGCGGCCAATGCGTACCCGCCGGCGGCGCCCGCGGCCGCGATCAATGCAACCTCCCGCATGACCGAAGCGACCACCTGGGCGCGCGTAGCGCCTAGCGAGGAACGGATCGCGAATTCGCGTTCCCGTTCGTTGAGCTGCGCCAGCACCAGGCTGGCCACGTTGCTGATGGTGATCAGCAGCAGCAGCGCCACCGCGCCGAATAGCAGCACGAGGGCCTTGCCGGCATCGCCCACGCGGTATCCCTTGAAATCGCTCACCAGCGCCGACCAGCCCTGGTCGGTTTTCGGATATTGCTCTCCCAGCGCTTTTTGGACGCTCTCTAAGTCGGCCTGCGCCTGCTGGACGGATACTCCCGGCTGCATTCGTCCCACGCCGGAAAGGAACCGCGCGTCACGCAGGGTCATCAGGAAGGGCGCGAGCTGCGCGGGAATCCACACGTCGATCGCATCGCTAGTGAATGTCTTGGGCATGACTCCCACGATGCTGTAACCCTTGTGGTCAATGATCAGGCGCCGGCTGGTAATGCGAGGATCGAGACCATAGCGACGCAACCAGAGCCCGTAGCTGATCACCGCCGCCGGCGGACCGCCGTCGATCTCTTCGTCCGGCAGGAACGTGCGGCCCACCAAGGCGGGCATCCCGAAGACATCGAAGTAGCGCGCGGCTATGCGCCGGCCGGCCAAACGCTCTGGCTGGGACATGCTGGTATCGGTGATGTTTTCCGAATAGCTGCCGCTGATGGCCTGGAACGCCCTGCTCAAACGGTTCCATTCCTCGATGCGCACCGGGGCTATGAGACTTACCTTCTGACTCTTCGCCGCGGTGGCTTCCATCACCGAGACTAATTCCGAGGGATGGGGGAAGGGCAGGGGCCGCAAAAGCACGGTGTTGACTACGGAAAATAGCGCGGTGTTGACGCCGATTCCGAGCGTCAGCAAAACCACGACAGTGAGCGCGAAGCCGGACCGTCGGCTGAGCGAGCGAATGGAAAATCTCAACTGCCTCATCGACACCTCACCGAGTAGCTTAACACCTCGATGGGTGGTTAGGCGGTGTAGTTACTGCTCTTGAGTAATGTGCGCGCGGCGGTTCTTCTGCCAGCACTCCTCGTTTTGCTCGGTGCAGACCGGCCGCTCTTTGCCGTAGCTGATGGTCTTCAATTGAGCGGACGGAACCCCCAGGGAGCTCAGAAACTCTTTAGCCTGATTGGCCCGCTTGTCGCCTAAGGCCAGGTTGTATTCTTCCGATCCGCGCTCATCGCAGTAGCCTTGCACGGTGAGCTTATAATCCGGATACTGTTTCAGTATTTCGGAAAGAGTGTGCGCATCGGCTACCAGCGCGGTCTGCGCGTCGGGACGAAGATCATGCTTGTTGTAGTCGAAATAGGCGTCCTGGATGCGATTGAGCAGGTCCTGTATGCGGACGCGCGTGGCCTGGTCCGGCATGTTGGATGCTGCGTGTACAAGCACACTGACGCTGGTGCTGGCGGACGCGCGTCCGCCGGGTCCGGTGGCCGTCAGGGTATAGACAGTGTCGGCGCTAGGGAATATCCGCCTGGTCCCGGACTCCTGTACCGTGCCGAGAGCCGGGGCAATCTGAACGTTGTTGGCGTGCAATACGGTCCAGCGTAGCGTGCTGTCGGCGCCTTTGTCGATGGAGCCGGGCGATGCGGTAAATAGCTCGATCACAGGTTTGTCCGGCGCAGGGGCTGCCGCGGCCTTCTGGACTTGAGGCGCCGGCGGCGGGGCGACCGCTGTCTTCTTGGCGCAGCCTACCCCGACCAGGCAGACTATCGCAAGGACCGTGCAAGTGGCGCAAAACGTTTTCTTCACTGAAAGTTACCTCCGTGGAAAAGTTTCCTGATCCCAGGTTATCGAGCGACGCGCTACGGACGGCATCCCTTCGATACAGTATATCCGGGAGGATAGCTATTGAGTTTCAGCTTGAGTTTGGCCGCGGTAGCCAAACAGACCTTTCTGGCGGATCACATCGGCAGCCTGCGGCGGCACCAGTTTTTCCCAGGCGGGGTCTCCCGATTGAATCATTCCGAGCACGTCGGGCGGGGTGACTTCTAACTCGCCGGGGTGGAAGTCACGGATGGATTCGATGAAGCCGTTGCCGGCGAGGTAGTTGTATAGGTGCTGTAGCTCGGGTTTCACCGCAAGCTTGTCGGCACTGATGAGGCCATCGGTCCCGCCAGTCCCTGACTCCCTGGTGGGATAGACAAGCAGTTTTACGCGCCCATTGAAGAGACTTCCCAGGGCTTCCAAAATTCCGCCTGCGAGATCGCTGTAATACTTTTCCTCGAAGATCTCCCGCAGAGTTGGCACGCCCATCGCCATGCCGATCCAATTCTGAGTGTATTGGCGAAGGTAGCTGCTAACACTGTCGAAGCGGGTATAGTTGGAGACCATGACCATCTTGCCGAGCGCACCCAGTATGTCGACGCGGGCGAGGAAGTCCTGGTGATCGATGACTCGCTCGGACATTAGATTGTTCAGAGTCATCTCCATGATGGCAACCAGATCAGAATCATGCGGGGCCGGCGCGGAGTCCTGTTGAAGCTGGCGGACTGCGCGATCCAGCATCTCGAGAGTGACATTGGTGACCGGCCGGAAGCTGCCGCGCTCGATCAGCACGGGCTTCTTGTAAAGCACTTCCGCGGGTTGCACCACCTCTCCGCCGGCGGTGAACATGGCCGCGTTGGTGAGCCCCTGTTCGACCAGTTGCAGGCTCATCAGGCGGTTATCAACGGCGGCGAATGCCGGACCGGAGAACTTGATCATGTCCACCTCGATACGGCGGCGGGTGAGATCGTCCATGAGTGAGCCGATCAGGTGGTTCGGATCGGCGGAGTAATAGAAAGCGCCATAGACCAGGTTCACGCCGACCAGGCCGAGGGCTTCCTGCTGGCTCACGGTGACGGGGTCGAGCATGGCGGCGTGGATGATGATTTCCGAAGGCGGGCCCCCGGGCTCGGTCTGGAAGCGTATGCCCAGCCATGAGTTTCCCGACTGATTTTGAGAATGCGTATGGGTGGCCGAGGTATCCGCGAAAGCAAACAACGCGGTGTCCTTGGCGCGGGTCTCGGCGAAGTGAGTTTCCAGGCGGCTAAACTCGTGCTCGAGCATAGCTTCCAGACGCTCGCGGCTGACGTAGTGCCCGGCACGTCCGTAAATGCTGTCGCTGATGACCATGTCATAAGCGGAGATGGATTTGGCGACTGTGCCGGCGGCTTTGCCGACGTGAAAGAACCAGCGCGCTACTTCCTGGCCGGCGCCGATTTCGGCGAATGTGCCGAACTTGCGGGCGTCCAGGTTGATCTTTAAAGCTTTCTGTTGGGCGCTGTGAGTTTCTTCCGCCATGGTGACGCCGCGGCAGTTACTGAATGGACGTGAGCTGGTTGTGACTGGGGATGCTCTTCACCCACGAGTTCATCTCGCCTTCGCTGCGCAGCAGGTCCTGCAGCGTGGTTTGGCCGAGGACTTCGTCCACTACGGATTGCACGGTTTGCCAGAGCGAACGCACCGAGCAGTCGACCGAACGCGTGCAGATCTGGATCTGGCCGGAGTGCTCGTGGCAGAAGTTCTTGGACTCGAACAGACGGCCGCCCAGCACGGCGATGACGTCGCCGATCACGATGTGGTCGGCCGGGCGCGAGAGCGTGTAGCCGCCGGCCTTGCCGCGCTCGCTCGAGATGAAGCCTCCGCGGCGCAGTATACGCAGCAGCTTCGCGGTATAGGACGGCGACAGAGCTTCGGCGTGGCTAATTTCGGGAATGGTCAGGCTTCCGTCCTTGCCCGCCAGGCCGATACGCAGCAGGCAGCGTAATCCGTATTCTTCGTGCGCGCTGAGTTTCATGGCCGTCGCAGCCTGTCGAGAGGAACCATATCGGGAGGCGCATCCTCGATGCCCAGCAGCAGTTTGGCGTCCTCCGACATTCTGTTTTTATCCCATGGCGGATCGAAGACCAGCTCCAGTTTCACGTCCTTGACTCCCGGAACGGAGCGGACCTTGCGCTCGACATCCGCGGGCAGACTGCCGGCCACGGGGCAGTTCGGCGCGGTCAGAGTCATGCGGACGTGGACCTCGTTCGCGGCATTCACATCCACGTTGTAGATCAAACCCATATCCCAAATATTCATGGGGATCTCAGGGTCGAAGACCGTGCGCAGGGCGGCGATGACTTTGTCTCTCATTCGGTGGATACCGCTTCGCTCTCACCGGTCAGGGCGGACTTCAACGTATGCCAGGCCAGCGTAGCGCACTTGACGCGCGCCGGAAATTCGCGCACGCCGGAAAAGACGGTCAGCTTGCCGAGGCCGTCGGCCTGCGGCTTTTCAGTGGTCAGCAGGTCGTGGAAACGCTCCATCAAAGCGACCGCTTCCTGGCGCGACTTGCCCTTGACGCTTTCCGTCATCAAGGATGCCGACGCGGTGGAGATGGCACAGCCGGCGCCCACGAAACTGACGTCCCGCAGCACCTCGCCATCCAGTTTGACGAAGAGCGCCAGCTTGTCGCCGCACAGCGGATTATAGCCTTCCACGCGGCGCGTAGCATCCGCCATCTGATGGAAATTGCGCGGGCGCTTGCTGTGATCGATGATCACTTCCTGATACAGATCCTGGAGCATCAGTCGAAGATCTCCTTGACCTTGGCGATGCCCGCCACCAGGGCGTCGATATCCTGCCGGGTGTTGTAGAAAGCGATCGAGGCGCGTGTGGTGGCGGGTACGCCGAACCACTCGAGCACCGGCTGGGCGCAGTGATTGCCGGTGCGCACGGCTACGCCCTCGCGGTCGAGAATGGTGCCGACATCGTGCGGATGCACGCCTTCGAGGACGAACGAAATAACGCTGGCCTTCTCTCGCGCCGTGCCGATGATGCGCAGGCCGGGGATGCGTTCGAGCTGCTCGGTGCCATAGGCCAGCAGATCGTGCTCGTAGGCAGCGACGCGGTCAAGGCCAATGCCATTCAAATAATCGACGGCCGCGCCCAGCCCGATGGTGCCGGCGATATTAGGCGTGCCTGCCTCGAACTTGTAGGGCAGCTCGTTGTAAGTGGTCTTGGCGAATGTGACATTGCGGATCATATCGCCGCCACCCTGGTAAGGCGGCATCTTCTCCAGCAGGGCGGCCTTGCCATAGAGCACGCCGATGCCGGTGGGTCCGAACATCTTGTGGCCGGAGAGCGCGTAGAAGTCGCAATCTATCGCCTGAACATCGACTTTCAAGTGCGCCACGGCCTGGGCGCCATCGACGAAGACAGGCACGCCGCGGCGGTGGGCGATGTCCACGATCTCGGCGATGGGGTTCACCGTGCCGAGAGCGTTTGAAACATGCACGATGGAGACCAGCTTGGTGCGCGGGCCCAGCAGTTTCTCGAACTCGTCGAGCAGCAACTCACCGCGCTGGTTGATGGGTGCAATGCGCAGGATCGCCTTTTTCTCCTCGCAGAGAATCTGCCAGGGCACGATGTTGGAGTGATGCTCCATGGCCGAGATGACGATCTCATCGCCGGCCTCAATGTGGCGGCGGCCATAAGTGTAGGCGACCAGGTTGATTCCTTCGGTGGCGCCACGGCAGAAAATAATTTCGCGCCAGTCGGCGGCATTGAGAAACTTCTGTATCTTGACGCGCGCTTGCTCGTAATGCAGCGTGGAGCGCTCACTCAGTTCGTGGACGCCGCGATGGATGTTGGAGTTATCCGCCTGGTAGAACTGGTTCATCGCGTCGAGCACCATCTGCGGCTTCTGGGTAGTGGCCGCATTATCCAGATACACCAGCGGCTTGTCGTGTACTCGTTGGTTCAGTACAGGGAAATTATCCCGCGAGGTTTGCGACTTCCATACGGTCTCAGTGGCGGTTAGCATGGAGTTTCTCCAGCAGAGTCCGCTCCAGCTCTTCCCGCAACGGCGCGACTTTGATGCGGTCGACGATGTCGCGCGCGAAAGCGAAGATGAGCAGGTTGCGGGCTTCGGCGAGGCCTATGCCCCGCGACTGCAGATAAAAAATTGCCTCCGGGTCCAACTGGCCGATGGTGGCGCCGTGAGTGCAGCGTACGTCGTCGGCATGAATCTGTAACTCGGGCTTGGTGTTGATGACGGCTTCTTCGGAGAGCACCAGGTTCTTATTAGTTTGCTTGGCGTCGGTCTTCTGGGCGTCTTTGCGGACCAGGATCTTGCCGCTGAAGACGGCGCTCGAATGGCCGTCGAGAATGCCTTTGTATAACTCGTGACTGGCGGCATGCGGCTTAGCGTGATCGATGGTGGTGTGATTGTCGATGTGCTGATTGCCGGAGACCAGATAGAGGCCGTTGAGCGTGCATTCGCAGCCTTCGGAGAGGACGGCATTTATGTCGTTGCGGACCAGCGCGCCGCCGAAAGAGATGGAGTGAGAGCGAAAGTTTGCGGCGCGGCCGAGTTGGATTTGGAGAGTGGCTACGTGGAATGCTTGCTGGCTTTCTGTTTGCAGCTTATAGTGATCGATTACCGCGTTGTCTCCGGCTACCAGTTCGGTTACCGCATTAGTGAAATAGTGTTGGTTGGCCTCGCCTCTGTAAGTCTCTATGATGGTTGCTTGGCTGTCTGCGCCTGCGACGATCAGGGTTCGCGGATGGGATACGGTTGGCTTGCCGTTTGCGGATGATTCGAAGACCAGTTGGATGGGCTGTTCGATTACTGCTCCTTTGGCGATGCGGATGAGCAGGCCGTCCTGGAAGTTCGCGGTGTTCAGGGCCACGAAGGCGTTGGTTTGGTAATTGGCGTAGCGGGCCAGGTGAGCTTCGATTTGGTCGGATTCGGAGAGTTTTTCGATTTGGACGCCTGGGACTGGACAGGCCAGGAGGCCTGTCCTACTTACGGGGATGAACGTCGCGCGGGCGATCGGCGCGACGCTGGTGAAGCGCCAGTCCTCGTCGTGAGTGGTCGGGTAGCCTAGCTCGGAGAAGCGCTGCCGGGCATCCTCTCGGAGGCGTTCGAGGAAACTGGTGGGCGCGGCGGTCATGCCTCAATACCCACGTAGCCGGTCTCTTCCAGTTCCAGCGCAAGCTCTTTGCCGCCCGATTTTACGATGCGGCCCTCGGCTAGCACGTGCACGAAATCCGGCACGATGTAGTTGAGCAGCCGCTGGTAGTGCGTCACCACGATCATGGCCCGCTGGGGGCTGCGCAGTGAGTTGACGCCATTGGCTACGATCTTCAGCGCGTCGATATCCAGGCCGGAATCAGTTTCGTCCAGGATGGCAAGCTTAGGTTCGAGCACGGCCATTTGAAAGATCTCGTTGCGCTTCTTTTCGCCGCCGGAGAAGCCCGTATTGACGGGACGGCTCAGGAGGGCCTGCTCCATCTCCATGAGCGCCATCTTTTCCTTGACCAGCGCGAGGAAATCCATGGCATCGAGATCCGGCAGGCCCTGGTGCTTGCGGACGGTATTGAGGGCGGCCTTCAGAAAATAGAGATTACTGACTCCGGGGATTTCGACGGGATACTGGAAGGCCATGAAGATGCCTTCGCGGGCGCGATCCTCGGGGGACAGAGACAGCAGGTCTTTGCCATCGTAGATGACTTCGCCGGCGGTCACCTGGTACACATCGCGGCCGGCCAGCACTTGGGCGAGCGTGCTTTTGCCCGAGCCATTGGGGCCCATGATGGCGTGTACTTCGCCGGCGTTCACCGCCAGATCGATGCCCTTCAAAATCTCACGGCTGGCGACGGTCGCGTGCAGGTTCCTGATTTCAAGTAGTGACATATTGAAAGTTATCCGACACTGCCTTCGAGACTGACTCCGAGCAGCTTCTGGGCCTCCACGGCGAACTCCATGGGCAGCTCGCGGAAGACCTCTTTGCAGAAGCCATGCACGATCATGGAAACCGCGTCTTCCGTCGAGATGCCGCGCTGCCGGCAGTAGAAGATCTGGTCTTCACCGATCTTCGAGGTGGAAGCCTCGTGCTCCACTTGCGAAGAAGTGTTCTTGACTTCGAGATAGGGGAAGGTATGCGCGCCGCACTTATCGCCCAGCAGCATGGAATCGCACTGAGAGTAGTTGCGCGCGTGGGAGGCGCTCTTCAGGATCTTGACCGCGCCGCGATAAGTGTTCTGGCCGTGGCCGGCGGAGATACCCTTGGAGACGATGGTGCTGGTGGTGTTCTTACCGATGTGAATCATCTTGGTGCCGGTATCGGCCTGCTGGTAGTGGTTGGTAAGTGCCACGGAATAGAATTCGCCGACCGAGTTATCGCCGATCAACAGACAGCTCGGATACTTCCAGGTGATGGCGGAGCCGGTTTCGACTTGTGTCCAGGAGATCTTGGAATTGACTCCGCGACAGGCGCCGCGCTTGGTGACGAAGTTGTAGATGCCGCCGCGCCCCTGCTTGTCGCCGGGATACCAGTTCTGCACGGTGGAGTACTTGATCTGGGCGTTATCGAGCGCAATCAACTCAACCACGGCCGCGTGCAACTGGTTGGTGTCGCGCATGGGCGCCGTGCAGCCTTCCAGGTAACTGACGTAAGCGCCTTCGTCGGCGATGATCAGGGTGCGTTCGAACTGGCCCGTGTTCTTGGCGTTGATGCGGAAATAGGTGGACAGCTCCATGGGGCAGCGCACGCCTTTGGGAACGTAGCAGAAGGAGCCATCGCTGAAAACGGCCGAATTCAGGGCGGCGAAGAAATTGTCGGAGGAGGGGACCACCGTGCCGAGGTATTTCTTAATGAGATCCGGGTGATCGTGGACGGCTTCGGAGAAGGAGCAGAAGATGATGCCCATCTCGCCCAGCTTTTCCTTAAAAGTAGTGGCGACCGAAACGCTGTCGAAAACCGCGTCCACCGCGACACCGGCCAGCAGCTCACGCTCCTGCAGCGGGATGCCGAGCTTTTCATAGGTGCGGAGCAACTCGGGATCGACCTCGTCGAGGCTCTTGGGGCGATCGACGTTGGTCTTGGGGGCCGCGTAGTAGACGATTTTCTGGTAGTCGATGGCCGGATAGTGGACGTTGGCCCACTCGGGCTCCTTCATGGTGAGCCAGTGGCGGTAGGCCTTGAGTCGCCATTCCAGCATGAACTCGGGCTCGTTCTTTTTGTGCGAAATCAGACGGATGACGTCTTCGTTCAGACCCGCTGGGATGGAGTCGGCGGCGATATCGCTGACGAAGCCCCATTTGTATTCCTGATTGGCGTAGGTCTCGATAGTATTGGCGGGAGTGCTCACAGGATTCTCCTCGTTCATCTACTAGGATGCTAAATCTGTACTAAAGTGTCAAGATTGAGTTGGCGGGGCCGGATTAGGGGGCTCGGAGCGGAGCGGGCGAGGGGGCGATGGGGCGAGCGGGCGAGGGGCGAGCGGGGCGGTAACCCGTTGAGGATAATGGGATACCGGGCGAATTGGCTTCCCTTCGTAGAAATCCGGGATGCGGCGACGGGGATGCGGAGGTGCACAACTATGCACAAATTGGGTTGGTTTGCGGGCGGACATTATGGGAGCACCCGGAAGGGCACGTTACTTACCAGCGTGCGGCCGGACGTGGTGACCTGGACCTGCGGGGCCTAATTCATAAAAAGTAACGGTCGAGACTTCCAGGTGGGGCGCGAGCGCCTCGATCCTAAACCTACCGGCTCACTTGAAATGCCACGTTGCTTGAGAGGACCGTCCCATTCGCGAGCGTTACCTGGATGGGGCCGGTGGTGGCGCCCTTGGGAACCCCAGTTGCAATGGCTGAGCCGGCCGAGTTCACTGCGAACCGCTCGGCGGGCGTACCGTTGAATGAGACAGCGGTCGCGCCGGTGAGGTTAGTGCCGAGAATCGAGATCCGGCTGCCCGCCTTGCCATACGCGGGCAGCGGACTCACGAACGGCGCCAAGCCTAGCGACAAGCGCCATACCGTGCTGGGGGAGCCGAAGGTGGTGCCGTAAAGATTGCCGTCGGTGGCCTGGAAGGGTGGCCCATATGGGTTGGCGCCGCCCTGGCACGCCTGCGGGGCAGGGCAGAAGTTGTAGAGCACGGTCAGCGCTCCCGATGTCGTGATTTTGTAGATTGTGCCGAGCCCGCTCGGGCCGCCGCCATCAAATGTGCCGTAAAGGTTTCCATCGGTTGCCGAAACAGGCGGCGAGTCCGCGGGGCCGTCGACTTGGTCGAGTACCTGAAATGCACCGTCCAGCGTGATTTTGAAAATTGTGGCGTACGACTGCGTGCCTCCGTATAGCGCCCCATCGGGGCCGATGGAGAGACCCGTGGGACCCGAGCCGTCAGGGCAACCGGGCTCCTCGCAGAAGTTATAGAGCACCGTCAGCTCGCCTGCCAGTGTCAGGCGAAATATCTCCCCTCCGGGACCGCCCCCTGCAACACCGTAGAGGTTGCTGTCGGATGCCTGCACAATCGTGTATTGCGGGCTGTGACCGTCCGGGCATCCCGCCTGGAGACAAAAAGTGTATACAGTCGTGAGCTCACCCGCCAGCGTCAGGCGAAAGACGGTCCCACAGACGTCATACTCGGCGGGGCAGTTCGGTCCGCCTGCCGTAGTTGTCCCGTAAAGGTTTCCGTCATTGGCCTGAATGAGGGGCCCATTGGGGAACGCTCCGTCGGGACAGCCGGTCTGCGCACAAAAGGTGTGCAGCGTAGTCAGGCTGCCATTGGGAGTCACGCGGAAGGCCGTTCCGCTCTCGTACAGGCCCCCGCCATAGGTAGTCCCATAGAGGTTACCGTCAGTCGCTAACACCAGCCCCGTCTCCGAGCGACCGTTCAGCGTGTGAACCGTGGTTAGCTGGCCCCCCGTAGTGATTGCGAAGACTTCGCCCTCCGCCGGGCCTGCCTCGCCGCTCGGGGTAGTGGAATACAACTGCCCATTCAAACCCTGCACGACTCCCCAGTAGGGGTGGTAATAGGGACTCAGGTTAGCGAGTTTCGTGAACACGGGCGTCTGCGCCGCACTCGCGGCACAGAACGCCAAGAGAAGTGAGATATGTATACTAGCTTTTTTCCGCATGTCCGCCTCATGCCTTTACGATCTACTCGGCGCATCCGCCCTGAGCTTCTCCCCGCGCCGAGAGAAACCACGTGCCCAGCAAGCTGTCCGTGAACACCACCAGGCATGGGTTGTCGCTGGTATCGATCACCACGACGAACTGCCCGGCCGCGATGCCACCGCTGTTGGCCTTGAGATCGAAGTACCAGGATAGCGCCGGACTTGTGGACCACGAGGTGGAGCAAGTGAGCCCACTTGGGCAACTCACCCAGCTCGTGGTGCAGGTGGCGGATGAGCATTGGCCTGTATCCACGGCGAGCACGGCCCTGTAACTTCCATTTGCCGTGGTGGTCTGCGCACCCAGGATGATAGCGGCGTCGCTGGAGTTAGTGGGCGATGTGGCCACTGTGATATTGGATATTGAAAAAATGGTGTTCCAGTGGGTCGTGACCCCGTTTGCCAGATAGGCGACGTTGATAGCCGCGAGGACCGATGCAAGCGGCCAATGGTAGCAGGAACGTAGACAGCCTCATCGTTTCTTCCCTCCTAAACCGGGATGCCCGGGTGTTTGGGATTTTTAGCATATCACCAAGTGCTGCTGCTCCCGGCCTGTCACGCCGTACTCATAGTACCGCAGCATAGCCGCTTAGTTAGCCAAGTAAATAATTACCCAAATTGGGTCTGTTTGCCAGCGGGCGGTGGGCGAGAACCGGAGCCGCTACGGGAACACCCGGAAGGACAGGTTACTCACCAGCGTGCGGCCGGATGTCGTGACCTGGACCTTGCCGGTTGTGGCGCCGGACGGCACAGTGGTCGAGATTTCGGTAGGCGAGACGAAGGTGATCGCGGCTGGCGTGCCGTTAAAGCTGACGCTGGTCGCGCCGGTCAGATCGTTCCCCAGAATTTTGACAACCTCTCCTACTTTGCCGAAGGTAGGCTGTACTTTCACGAACGGGCCAAGACCTACGGACAAGCTGAAGAGTATGCCATCGTTGTTCGCCCCGCCATAGACTGTTGTTCCGTAGAAGATTCCATTGGTGGCTTGCATCAGCGTGCCGGGGTGGTAACCGTCAGAAGGGTTGAAGCTGTGCAGCGTCGTCAGCGTGCCCCCCGGCGTGATTTCGAAGATCGTGCCGGTTTTATAAGCGATGCCATAGTCGCTGGTGGTCCCATAGAGGTCTCCATTGGTGGCCTGGACCAGAGCAGTCAGGGGCTCTGCGCCGTCGGGGCATCCGCTTTGGGCGCAGAAGCTGTGTAGCGTGGTCAGCGCGCCACTCGGGGTGATCTTGAAGACCGTCCCGAGATCGTTGGCTCCGCCCTGCTCGGTTGTCCCGTAAAAGCCGCCGTTAGCGGCCAGGATCAGTCCAGCGACCGGGTCGCTGCCGTCCACACACCCGCTTTGTGCACAGAAGCTGTACAGAGTGGTCAGTGTGCCGCTGGGCGTGATTTTGAAGACCGTGCCGGCGTCGTAGTCATTCCCGCCGGCCGCCGTCGTGCCGTAGAGGTCTCCGTTGGCTGTCTGGACCAGCCCCGCGTGAGGGTACTCGCCGTCCGCGCACCCACTTTGGGTGCAGAACCTGTATAGCGTCGTCAGCACGCCGCTCGGAGTGATTTTGAAGACCGTCCCGCAGCCAACGCCGCAGACATCGTTGGCTCCGCCCTGCAAGGTTGTCCCGTAGAGGTCTCCATTGTTGGCTTGGACGAGCCCAGATTGCGGGTTGGCTCCGTCCGTGCAGTCACTTAGGGAGCAGAAGCTGTAAAGCGTCGTCAGCGTGTCGCTGGGAGTGATTTTGAAGACCGTGCCGTAGCCCGCGGCCCCGCCCTCATACGTTGTCCCGTAGAAGTCCCCATCGGCGCCTTGGAGCAGAGTAGCAAAGGGGTTTGCGCCGTCCGAGCAGCCGCTTTGCGAGCAGAAGCTGTAGAGCGTCGTCAGCGTACCGTCTGGGGCGATCTTGAAGATCGTGCCTTGTTGGTTGGCCCCGCCGTTTGACGTGGTCCCGTAGAGGTCCCCATCGATCGTCTGGATTAGCGCCGCCCCTTGGGGGTCTGCTCCGTCCGTGCCATTGAAGCTGAGCAGCGTGGTGAAGGTTTGCGCAGGCAGGGCGATCGCCGTCATTGCGTATAGCATAAAAGCAGTCAACTCGTTCGCGATTCGTCTCATCGTTGTGCCTCCGTTTTTAATACGCCCATCGTACAACCTTCTGAGCTTGGCGAGGGCTCAGCCTGCGCTAACATAGTGGCGTGCCCAGCCCATCCTTTGCAGGCATCGTCACCGCTATTGTCACGCCCTTTCGCGACGACGAGCAGATTGATTTCGACGCATGGCAGCGGATCATCGACGTGCAGATCGCGGCTGGCGTGGATGGGTTGCTGGCCACCGGCGGCCAGGGTGAGTTCTTTTCGCTCAGCTTGGAAGAGCGCGTGGCCGCCCTGCGCTTCTGCCGTCAATACGTGGCCGGCCGCATTCCGGTCTATGCCAATGTGGGCTGCCCCAGCACGCGCCATACGGTGCACCTGGCCGAGCGCGCGGCTGCTGATGGCGTCGAGTGCCTGGTGGTCATTACGCCCTATTATGTCCGCCCCTCGGCCGATGAACTGGTTCAACATTATATAGAGGTCTGCCGCGCCGTACACATCCCCGTGCTGGCTTACAACATTCCGGAGCGCACGGGCGTCGATCTCACTCCCGCCATTGTGCGCCGCATCGCCGCGGCCTGCGAAAACTTCGTGGGCTTGAAAGATTCGAGCGGCAACCTGGACCGTATCCCCGAGCTGGTGGACATCGGTCGCGACCGCCCCTTCGCGGTTTTCATCGGCCGCGATCACCTGATCCTGCCCGCCCTGGAAGGTGGCGCGACGGGCGCCATGACCGCCTGCGCTAATGTCGCCCCGCGCCTGTTCGTGGACCTTTACAGGGCTTTCCGCGCCGGCGATCGGACTGAGGCAGCGCGCCTGCAAGCGCTTGCAGATCCGCTACGCCAAGCGTTCAGCCTGTCTACTTTCCCCTCGGTGATCAAAGAGGCGCTGCGCCTCGTCGGCCTTCCGGCTGGGCCTTGCCGCAGGCCGGTCGGCCCCATGCCCGCAGATGCCAGGCAAAAGCTGGCCGAGGTTCTCGATCAGATTCATGCATACCAACCGATTGATTGACGAGCAAAGCCCATATCTCTTGCAGCACGCCCACAACCCCGTGGACTGGTATCCATGGGGGCCGGGGGCCTTCGAAAAGGCCCGCCTCGAAGACAAGCCCATCTTCCTTTCCATCGGCTATTCGACCTGCCACTGGTGCCACGTGATGGAGCGCGAGTCCTTCGAGAACGAGGCCATCGCCGCTCTGATGAACCAGCTCTTCGTCTGCATCAAAGTGGACCGTGAAGAGCGCCCCGATGTGGATCGCGTCTATATGACGTTCGTGCAGGCCACGACCGGAGGCGGCGGTTGGCCGATGTCGGTATGGCTCACGCCGGATCGGAAACCATTCTACGGCGGCACTTACTTTCCGCCCGAGCAACGCTATGGTCATCCTGGTTTCGCTATGGTGCTCGAGCGCATCGCCGAAGTCTGGCGCGAGGATCACGACAAGATCGTGGAATCCAGCCACAGCGTGATCGCCCAGTTGGAAAAGCAGGCCGCTCTCGCGCCCGCCGGCCCCGGTTCGGCGTTGCGCCTCGATCGGGAAGCGCTCGATAGCGGATTCTTCCAATTCCGCCGCTCCTTCGATTCGCGCTACGGGGGCTTCGGCGAAGCGCCCAAATTTCCACGGCCAGTGGTGCTGAATTTCCTGCTGCGCTATTACGCCCGCACCGGCAACCGCGAGGCTCTCGACATGGTGCTCGCGACGTTGCGGGAGATGGCCAAGGGCGGCATGTACGATCAGCTCGGCGGCGGCTTCCATCGCTATTCGGTGGACGCTCGTTGGTTTGTCTCCCACTTCGAAAAAATGCTGTACGACCAGGCGCAGTTGGCCGTTTCCTACCTGGAGGCATTTCAGATTACCGGCGAAAACTCCTACGCCGAAACCGCGCGCGGCATCCTCAATTACGTCCTGCGCGACATGCTGGACGCCGACGGCGGCTTCTACTCCGCCGAAGATGCCGACAGCGTCATCGACCCCGCCCGCCCGGAGATCAAGGGCGAGGGCGCTTTCTATATCTGGCCCCAGGCGGAAATCGAGGCCGTGGCCGGTGAGCCCGCCGCCAAGTGGTTCTGCTACCGCTTCGGCGTCGAGGCCCAGGGCAATGTCCAGAGCGATCCGCACAATGAGTTCGCCGGACGTAACATCCTTTATCAGGCGCATTCCGTGGAGGAGACCGCGCGGCATTTTGAACAACCCATTGAGGACATACAGTCCGCCATTCAGCAGGCAGCGCAGAGGCTGTTAGAAGAGCGCGGCAAGCGCGTTCGCCCGCACCTCGACGACAAAGTCCTGACCGCCTGGAACGGGCTCATGATTTCGGCCTTCGCTAAGGCTGGTGCGGTGCTGGCCGAACCGAGCTACGCCGAGGCCGCCCGCCGCGCCGCCGATTTCGCCGTAGGGCGCATGTACGCTGCCGTGTCCGGAATTCTGCTGCGCCGTTACCGTGCCGGCGACGCCGCCATCCCCGGCTTCCTCGACGATTATGCGTTCTTCACGCAAGCCCTGCTGGACCTTTACGAAACCGGATTCGAGCTGCGCGATTTGCAACTGGCCATACGCCTCGCCGAAAAGCAAGCAGAGCTGTTCGAAGATCGCGAGCTCGGCGCATTCTTCAGCACCGCGGCCGGCGACCCCGAACTGGTCATGCGCATGAAGGAGGATTACGATGGGGCGGAACCCTCGGGCAACTCCATCGCCGTGCTGAACCTGCTGCGGCTGGCCCGCCTGACGGGCCGTACGGACTTTCAGGATTCCGCCAATCGCGCCATGGCGGCCTTCGGCCCGCGCATCGTGGCTGTGCCGGTCGGACTCCCGCAGATGCTGGCGGCATATGAATTCAGCCTTTCCCCGCCGCGCCAGGTGGTTATCGTGGGCGACGCCGGTGAGCCCGATACGCGCGCCCTCTTACGCGTGCTTCATTCCCGCTTTCTTCCCAACAGCGTGGTGCTGTTGGTGCATAACGAAGCCTCGCGCCGTTTTCTGGCCGCCCACCTGCCCGCGCTCGAATCCATGACGGGCCTCGGAGGCAAAGCTACCGCCTACGTCTGCGAAAACTATACTTGTAAACTGCCCACCACGGACCTGGAAAGCTTCGGTCAGTTGTTACAATGAAAGATCAACCACACCTCAGGAGGATGAATGGAACGACCAGGAGCAACGACTCTACGCGGAGATCCCAAGACGTTGATCGGACCAGAGCTGAAACCCGGCGACAAGGCCCCCGATTTCAACGTGGTAGACACTAGTTTGAAGCCAGTCACCCTGGCCGGAACCGGCGATCACGTCCGCATTTTTAGCGTGGTGCCATCGCTGGACACCCCGGTGTGCGACGCCCAGACCAAGCGGTTCAATGAAGAAGCCGTCAAGCTGCCCAGCGTCGATATTTTTACCATAAGCATGGATCTTCCTTTTGCGCAGACGCGCTGGTGCGGCGCTTTCGGAGTCGATAAAGTCAAGATGCTCTCCGATCATAAGGATGGCTCGTTTGGCAGCCAGTACGGCACTCTGATCAAGGAGCTGCGCATCGAAAGCCGCGCCATTTTTGTAGTGGGCACGGACAACACTATTAAGCACGCCGAGTACGTGAAGGAAGTGGCGGATTTCCCGAACTACGAGACGGCGCTCGCGGCCGCGCGGGATGCCGCGTCGTAATTTGGCGTCCGTATACCGCTTGCTTACGCGCGCGGCTCAGTACGCGGAGAAGGACTTAAGCTGAGCCCGGATTCCACAACGCCAGTCCTGACGGAGCGAGGAATCTCTCGCGTCATTGCTCGCGTCGTTGCTCGCATGATGGAAAGCTCGCTGGTGCGCGGCGGCCTCACCATCGGCGCCGGCATCATCATCGGCAACGTCATCGGCTTCGGGCGCGTGGCTCTCACCGCCTATCTGCTGGGCACCCACAGTCAGGCCGATTCGCTGGCGGTGGCCGTGGGTCCGCTGGACTCGATCAACTCCGTCCTTATTAACACCATGGTCTTCGCTTTTGTCCCCATGCTCACCGCGCGGCAGGGACCAGAGCGGACCGCGCTTTTTTTCAAGCTGCGCCGCTGGTTTACCTGGCTGTTTTCACTGCTTACGCTCGCCATGGTGGTGTGCGCGCCCTGGCTCATCCGTATTCTGGCGCCCGGCCTCGACCCGCGGTACTCCGCCTCCGCCGTCGTTATTCTGCGCATCGTGGCGCTCTCGACGGTAGCGGCCGGCTCGGGAGCCATTCACTGCGCCTTGCTCTATACTGCCCGCCGGTTTGCGCCGTTCACTTTCTACCAGGCGTCTCTGAACCTGTTTACCATTATCGGCGCGCTCAGCTTGTGGAAGGTTCTGGGAGTCTACGGCTTCGCCATCGGCTACGCCGTGGGGGCGTGGGTGCAGTTAGCCGTGGTTTGCTTCTTCGCGCGCGCGGGCCTCGAGCGCAAGGGCTTGCCTGCCTGCAAAGTACACTGGCGCGAAATCGTTTCCAGACCCTTCATGGTCATGATCTATGCGGTCGGGCTGGCCCTGAATATGATCTTCACGCGCGCCTGGGCCACCCACGCCGGACCAGGCATGGCCGCCGCGATGGACTACTGCATGCGCGGCGTCGGGGTGCCGCTGGCCTTTCTGGTGAGCCCGATTTCCAATTCTCTGCTGCCGGAGATCGCCCGTCTCCGCAGCCAGATGCGCCTCCGCGAAGCCTTCCACCTGATCGACAAAACGCTGGGCCTGGCCGCCCTGGCCGCCGTCGCCGCGTGCACCTTCGCCCTGCTCTTGCGCCAGCCCGCGATTGCGCTCCTGTTTCAACGCGGCAGCTTCACCGCCGAATCCACCCGCCTGGTCTCGGCCGTCTTCCTGGGCCTGGCCCCCAGCTTAATTGGCTGGAGCCTGTTGGAGCTCACCGGCCGCGCCCTGTTCGCGCTGGAGCGCCCCTGGCTTCCGCTGTTCGCCGCCATGATCCCCGTGTTGTGCAACGTGACGCTGACGCTCTGGCTCGACTCTTCCAAACCTGAGTTGCTCGGCGCGGGCGCCTCGACCGGCCTTATGCTGGGATTCCTCGGCTTGTTCGCCGCCGCGCACGCCAGTCGCAAAGGCTGGATGACGCAGAGTTAGTCACGGGATACTACTACCGGGTACTACCCCAGCGATTTATAAATATAGAGTATTGACAGCAAGGCTTTTACCGATAGACAGAACAACCGGCCCGTGGTACCGTGGTCATAGTACTCCTAGGTTACTTAGTGAGCCGCGCCACCAACAAAAGCGAGCCCCGTTCACCCGGAAGTGTGTTCGAGTTACGACAACCAAGTGACAAGCCCTGCGAGGGCGGTCGCAACGGTTCCGGGAGCGAGCAAACCGCACAAGAACTGCTGGCTGCGATCATAGAGTCTTCTCAGGACGCGATCGTCAGTGAAACGCTGAACGGCTGCGTGGTGAGTTGGAACAAGGCCTCCGAGCGTATATTTGGATACTCCGCTGCCGAGATGGTGGGTGAATCTGCCTCCATCCTCACGCCGCCGGACCTGATGCATGAGTTTTCTCTAAATATGATGAGGCTCAGGGCGGGACAGCGGGTCGAGCAGCTGGAGACCGTGAGACTGACGAAAGGCGGGAAGCGCATCGAAGTCTCTATGACTTTATCGCCGATTAAAGACGCGGCTGGGAAACTGAACGGCGTTTCCGCCATCATCCACGATATCAGGGACCGAAAACAGGCCGCGGCAGTATATCGTGTGAGCGCGGAATTGTTCCGCCAGTTCGCGGAGAACGTCCACGAAGTCTTCTGGATGATCGACGTTGGCACCGGTCAGGTCCTTTACGTCAGTCCCGCATACGAAGAAATCTGGGGACAAACCTGTGAGAGCCTGTACCAATGCCCGACCGCCCGAACGGATGCTATTCATCCGGATGATAAACAGCGCGCCGAGGCGACTTTCGACAGCCAGCTCAAAGGCGAAGCGGTGGAGAACGAATACCGGATTGTGCAGCCCGGCGGTTCCATGCGGTGGATTCGCGACCGCGCTTTCCCGATAGTCGACGATCTCGGGAACTCCATCCGTATCGTGGGCGTCGCGGAGGATATCACCCGCCGCAAAAAAGCAGAGACTGCTCTTCACAAGAGTGAGCGACGCTACGAGCGACTGGTAGAGTCGAGCATTATCGGCGTGTTTTGCGGAGACTCATCGGGGCGAATCAATGAAGCGAATGACGCATTTCTCGGCATGTTCGGGCAGACCAGGGACGATTTGAACGCAGGATCGATCCGCTGGGACCGAATGACCGCGCCCGGGTATGAGCACGTGAACCAACGATTTCACCAGCAGCTTGTGGCAACAGGGAGTACGGAGCCAGCGGAGATCAAATACATCCGCAAGGATGGTTCTCTTTTTCCGGCCCTGGTGGGTCTCTCATCTTTGAGCACGGGCGGAGAGGAAGCCGTCGGTTTCCTCATCGATCTGACCCAAAGAAAGCAAGCTGAAGAGGCGCTGCGAAAGAGCGAGGAACAGTTCCGGCAATTGGCGGAGAACATACGCGAAGTGTTCTGGATGATGGACGCTAAAGACGAGAAAATAATCTATGTAAACCCCGCTTACGAAGAAGTATGGGAGCGGACCCGCGAGAGTCTTTACCAGGACCGTGCCAGTTGGACGGAATCCATTCATCCGGATGACAGAGTTAGCGCGGTGGAGACTTTCCATCGGCAACTGGCGGGCGAGATTGTCGAGAATGAGTACCGTATCGTACGGCCATCGGGTTCCATCCGATGGATTCGGGACCGCGCTTTTCCGATTCGGGACAGCCTGCAAAAATTGATTCGGCTGGCGGGTATCGCCGAGGATGTTACCGGCCGGAAACTCGCGGAGCTTGAGCTCGTCCATCAGGCTTGTTACGATTCACTGACAGATCTTCCGAATCGCCCCATGCTCCTCGATCGGCTGAAGCGCGCCGTCGCTCAGAGTGACGCGCTAAAGAATCTGTTCGCCGTTTTCTTTATCGATCTCGATGCATTCAAGCTGGTGAACGATATGCTTGGCCGTGACGTGGGAGATCAACTATTGAAAGAGGTCGCGGAACGGCTGCGGGCGATTGCGCGGCCGCCGGACACTCTGGCCAAGACCAGCGGAGATCAATTTACGCTTTTGGCTGTCGGCTTCGACGGGTTGGACTCCGTGCGCAGGCTTGGCCAGAAGCTGCTCACCTGTCTGGACGCACCGTTCCAGTTAGCAGGCCGAGAGCTGTTCATTAGCGCGGGCATCGGCGTGAGTATGTTCCCTAATGACGGCAAGGATCCGGAGGTACTCCAGAGTAAAGCCGATTCGGCGATGCTCGAGGCAAAACGCAGCGGCAAGGGTCAGATCAGGTTCTCCTCTCCCGAACTTGCGGATGCCACCCGCGAGCGTCAGGAGATGGAGACACAATTGAGGCGCGCGCTCGCGCAGTCCGAATTCCGATTGCAGTTCCAGCCTCAGTTTGCTTCCGGTGAGACTCAGCCTCTGCGGTACGAAGCTTTGCTGCGCTGGTATCCGTCGGAAACTCTGGCAGTTCCTCCGGGCAGATTTATTCCCATTGCGGAGGAGAATGGCTTGATCGTTCCGATTGGGACCTGGGTACTCGGCGAGGCCTGCCGGCAAGCCGCCGACTGGCAAATCGGGGCGTTGAAAGGCGTGGGCGTGGCGGTCAACGTTTCAGCGGCGCAGTTCGCTCGTCCGGATTTCATAAAGATCGTGAAGCAAACCCTGCGAACCACCGGCCTGCTTCCCCAACTTCTGGAGCTGGAGTTAACGGAACGCGTTTTCATGCGCAATGAGAAGGAATCTATCCGAACACTTACACAGCTCAGGAAGCTCCACGTCACCATTGCGATCGACGACTTCGGCACAGGCTATTCTTCGCTGAGTTATCTGCAGAATCTTCCGATCGACCTGATCAAAATCGACCAGAGCTTTGTCGCGGCGACGGATAGGAAACAGTCCGGGGCTGCCATCCTCAGGTGCCTGATCGATCTCGCCCATACTCTGGGCATCAAGGTGATTGCAGAGGGCGTGGAGACGCAAAAGCAGCTCAATCTTTTGAAGAGCCTGGGCTGTGACGAAATGCAGGGCTTTCTTCTGGGGCGGCCTTCCTTCGACCTGGCGGAATGCGCGCGCGCCTCTTAAGCGACTCTGCAATCACGACTCTGCAACTACGACTCTGCAACCACGAAGATGGACAGGCCGGAGGCCTCTCCCACAGGGATCATCGAACTACGGCTGCACCCGCCTCGGCGACCGCGTGGTCCTGCTCGCCCGAGCCTCCGCTGACCCCGATGGCCCCCACTACTTTTCCGTCCTGTTTGAGAGGAATTCCTCCGGCAAAAATCATGATGCGTCCATGATTCGAGGCATGAATACCGAAGAACTGGCCTCCGGACTGGGAATGCTGCGCGAGATCTTTGGTGGCAATGTCGAAAGCGCGCGACGTAAAGGCCTTGTTGATGGAGATATCGATACTACCGATCCAGGCTCCATCCATGCGCACGTGCGCCACGAGATTCCCGCCCGCGTCGGCCACTGCGATATTCATCGGTTGGCCGATTTCGGCCGCTTTTTTTTCCGCCGCTGCAATTACTTTGCGCGCTGTCTCCAGATTGATCATTGTGTCTTGTTCTCCATGTCGCATGAAATCACAAACGGTTCGGCCGCGTCAAGTGGTGTCATCTCGAAACCTTGCCGCGAAAGCATGCCGCTTGACACGGCGCGCGCTTTTTGATGACATAACCTCGCAAGACAATCTCAAAGATTTCAAGGAGGGCGGCTTTTATGGCTTCGAATCGCGGTGTGGCATACATGGGGCGGGGCAAGGTGGAGGTGCAGTCCATCGACTTCCCCAAACTGGCATTAGGCTCGCGCAAATGCGAGCACGGCGTTATTCTCAAGATCGTCACCACCAATATTTGCGGCAGCGACCAGCACATGGTGCGCGGCCGCACGACCGCGCCCCAGGGATTAATTCTGGGCCACGAGATTACCGGTGAAGTGATCGAGGCGGGGCGCGACGTGGAGTTCGTCAAAGTGGGCGACCTGGTTTCGGTGCCGTTCAACATCGCCTGCGGGCGCTGCCGGAACTGCAAAGAGGGCAAAACGGGCATCTGCCTGCACGTCAACCCGGCGCGACCGGGAGCGGCTTACGGGTACGTCGATATGGGCGGCTGGGTGGGGGGCCAAGCGGATTACGTGATGGTGCCGTACGCCGATTTCAATTTGTTGCGGCTGCCGGATAAGGCGCGGGCCATGGCCAAGATCAAAGATCTTACGCTGCTATCGGATATCATCCCGACCGGCTATCATGGCGCCGTGTCGGCGGGTGTGGGGCCCGGTTCGATTGTCTACGTGGCGGGCGCCGGTCCGGTGGGCCTGGCGTGCGCGGTCTGCTGCCAGTTGCTGGGCGCGGCCTGCGTCATCGTGGGCGACCTGATTCCCGAGCGGCTGGCGCAAGCGAAGAGTTTCGGTTGCGAGGTCATCGATTTGCGCAAGGACGCGACGGTCGCCCAGCAGATCGAGCAGATCGTCGGCACTCCGGAAGTGGAGTGCGCCGTCGATTGCGTCGGCTTTGAGGCGCGCGGTCACGGCAAAGACACCGCGGTGGAGCAGCCCGCCACGGTGCTGAATTCGCTCATGACCGTCACCACGGCGGGGGGCCGGATCGGCATTCCGGGTCTTTACGTGACCGACGACCCGGGCGGCGTGGATGCGGCCGCCAAGACTGGCAATCTGAGCATCCGCATAGGGCTCGGTTGGGCGAAGTCGCATGTCTTTACCACGGGTCAGTGTCCCGTGATGCGCTATCACCGGCAACTTATGCACGCGATTCTCTACGATAAGTTCCAGCCGGCGAAGGCGGTGAATGTTACGGTGATATCACTTGATGAGGCGCCGCAGGGTTATAAGGATTTCGATAAGGGCGCGGCGAAGAAGTTTGTGATCGATCCGCATAAGATGGTGGCATAAGTCGATATCAAGATGCGCACGGCTAAACAAGAAGTGCGCCGGCTGCTTGACCAGTATCATATCTACGTGAGGGAGAAGGTCCAACGCGGGCTTGGCGCGTAGTTTGTGGCGAGGCTGAGTCATGCGATCTCGAAGAAGCGGCTTGCTACATCTCGCGAGATTCACCTTACTACGCGGCAGCTTTCTTGTTCCTCGGAATTCGGCCGTGTTGGTGCGCAGTTATGGTCTCGTCTAGTGCGACTTCACCCAGGCCTAGGCAAAACACTATGGATGATATCTCCTCCATCGGATGCTAGTCTTTCTGAGCCGGTTCAGCGAAATTCAAAGGCGACCTACTGGCCTCAAACGGGGACTGGAATCCAATCCTAACGGCATTATCGGGCACGTCAAAAGGAGTGTTATGACGAGGAAAGGGCTACACCAGCGCTGCATATCCGCGATCCACTGGCTGGAGGCAAGCGGTGCGCTGGCACTAGGGGCGATGTTCATGACAGCGGCGATCGGGACACCAGCGGCCCAGGCGCAGACTTACAGCGTGCTGCACTCGTTCGAGGGACCTCCGACGGACGGGAGTGTCCCCGTCGCAGGTCTGATCCGAGACTCGGCAGGCAATCTCTACGGCACTACTGCGAGCGGCGGCGCATCGAACGCTGGAGTAGTGTTCAAGGTGGATACGACCGGAGCGGAGACAGTGCTGTACAGTTTCACAGGGGGAGCGGACGGATCCGGTCCCAGCGCCGGTCTGATCCGAAACTCGGCAGGCAATCTTTACGGCACTACTTCCGACGGCGGCACATCGGGCCGTGGAGTAGTGTTCAAGCTGGACACGACCGGCACGGAGACGGTGCTGTACAGCTTCACAGGGGAAGCGGACGGGGGATACCCCTCCGCAGGTCTGATCCAAGACTCGGCAGGCAATCTCTACGGAACTACTGAGTACGGCGGCGCATCGAACGATGGAGTAGTGTTCAAGGTGGATACGAGCGGCACAGAGACGGTGTTGCATAGCTTCAGGGGAGGGGACGGGGCAACGCCCTTTGCAGGTCTGATCCGAGACTCAGCCGGCGATCTCTACGGCACTACTTACGTCGGTGGCGCATCGGGCCTCGGTGTAGTGTTCAAGCTGAATAAGACCGGGGAGACGGTGCTGTACAGCTTCACTGGGGGAGACGGGGCATACCCCGGCGCAGGTCTGTTCCGAGACTCGGCAGGCATTCTCTACGGCACTACCCTGTACGGCGCATTGGACTTCGGAGAAGTGTTCATGTTGGATACGACCGGCGCGGAAACGGTGTTGCATAGCTTCACAGGGGGGACGGACGGGGCATACCCCTACGCAGTTCTGATCCAAGGCTCAGCAGGCAATCTCTACGGCACTACTTACCTCGGCGGCACATCGAACAACGCTGGAGTAGTGTTCAAGCTGGATACGACCGGCACGGAGACAGTGCTGTACAGTTTCACAGGGGGAACAGACGGAGGAGAACCGCTTGCCGGTGTGATCCAAGACTCGGCAGGCAATCTCTACGGCACGACTTCGGGAGGCGGCATAGATAACCACGGAGTAGTGTTCAAGCTCCAACCTTGACGGCCCCGAATGACATAGGCATGGGGCAGCGGCAACCTGCTGGGCTCCTGCCGCACCAGCCTCCGCACTGGTTCTTACACGGCGGTTCGATTGAGACGTGACGGTCATTTGAATTGTTCGCGCTAGTGTTCATAATCCAACCTTAACGACCAAGAAGTTCGCATCTTGAAGGGCTCGCAAGCACGACCGGCGATATGGATGGCGTCCCCAGGGGGATTCGAACCCCCGTTACCGCCGTGAAAGGGCGATGTCCTAGGCCGGGCTAGACGATGGGGACTTGCTGGCCAGACTGAAGATAATCCGCTTTCACTGTAACACGCCCGGCCGGCCCGCCGAAATGTGCTACGTTCTGGACCATGAAACTCAGACCGTCGCTCGCTTCCGCCGCCGTGCTGGTTTTACTGGCGGCCGCCTGGCTTGTCGCGCAACCCAGCGGCGATCCGCTCGTCGAAGGCTTCCGCCTGGTCGAAGTAGCCTCCGTGGCCGACGCCTCCGAACAACTTTACGGGCAGCGCATTTATATGTCACACGACATGCGGCCCATCTTCACCACCAAGTTCGCCGGGCCCGCCACCACCGTGCTGCTTAAGAAAGAAGAGCACAAGGAAGGCCCGGCCGCCTCGCGGGGGATGCTGGATGCCATCGACGCAGCACCCGCCGGCTCGGTCTATGTCATGGTGCTCGAAGATGGCCTCGATACGGCGGGCATCGGCGGTCTGATGTCTACGGCCATGAAATATCGCGGCCTCGCCGGGGCGGTCGTGGATGGCTCGGTGCGCGATCTGCCGCAGGTGAAGCGGCTGCAGTTTCCGGTGTTCAGCCGGGGCGTGGTGCCCTCTACGTCCATCAATCATTACCGCTTCGCGGGCGCAAACATTGCGGTCACCTGTGCCGGGGTGCGGGTGAACCCTAACGACATTGTGGTGGCCGACGAGGACGGCGTCGCCGTGGTGCCGCGCGCGCATGCGGCTGAAATCCTGAAGAAGGCTCAGGACCTCGACGATACCGAACACCGCATGTATCCATTCATCGAGAAGTTCCGGTCGATTAAGGAAGCTGTCGCGAAATTCGGGAGAATTTAGCGGCTTCCAGCGCCCGGGTAAAAGTGCAGATTCACCGTATACAGCGGCATGTCCACGCGCACCACGTAGCGCACGACGATCCGCACGCTGTCGGCCGAGCGTTGGATCTGCACATTGTCGGCTTTTACCGGGAGATCCAGGTCCGCCGCCTTATCCAGCACCCAGGTACGCAGGATATCGTCGGAGCTGGTAGGCGCGGCGGCGCGATGCGCCACGTCTTCCACGAACTGTTGCAGCTCGATGTTATGAACGTAAATCGGGACCAGGCGCGCGCCCATCACTACCAGCGCCACCAGTACGGCGACGCCTGCTCCCACACGCCAGTTAGAAACGGTCCAGCTAGAAACGGTCACGGCCATCCGCATCGCGCGAGGATGCGCACAACTCGTCCCACATCTCGCCGTGCGGGTTCCATTCGGGATTCTCCAGGCCGGAGATCTGCAGCTCGGCGACGTTCAGGGTGCCGTGGCCGTACGTGCAGATATACTCGATTTGCGGCCGTCCGAGCAGCAGCATGCGGCTCCAAGAGCCCGTCTCGACCGGCATGCGCAAACGCCGCAGGCATACCCGGCAGCGGTAGCGCTGGTCCCAGATGCAAAGGTACAGCACACCGCAGGCCAGCAGGAACCACAAACCCGTCACGAAAGTGTAGAGCAAATCGTATCCGAAGCGCGGCGGAGCGTAATTGTAGAACTTCGGCGCCCTCGGCCAGAAATGATTCAGCAACGCCAGCAGACCATACATGCCGGCTGCGGAAAGACCGATTTTGGCCGCAAAATAGCCCCAGAACCGCATGATCTTTTAGATGCCGGACGGCCCCCGCAAGTTTCCGCGCGCCTTTGCGCGCTCAGTGGCGCAGCAGGTTGCGAGCCAGGAAGACCACATTGGCCGGCCGCTCCGCCAGCCGCCGCATAAAATACGGATACCACGCTTCGCCGTACGGCACGTACAGCCGCAGACGATATCCTTCGGCAGCCAGCTGCCGTTGGATATCGCGGCGAATGCCGTAGAGCATCTGGAATTCAAACGCGTCGCGCGGGATCCGGCGGGATGCCACGAAGCGCTTCGTCTCGGCAATGATGCTCTCATCGTGCGTCGCTATAGCGGGATATACGCCCTTTTCCAGAAGAAGGTTCATCAGTTCTACATAATTGCGGTCTACGTCGGCCTTGCGCTGGAAAGCCGCGGCGGGTGGCTCCAGGTAAGCTCCCTTGCACAGGCGCACGCGGATGCCGCGATCACATAACATCTCTACGTCTTTGCGGCTGCGATATAAGTACGACTGAATCACGGTGCCGACGGCGGCGTAGCGGGCGTGCAGATCCGTTACCAGGTCGAGGGTGCGATCGGTATATTCGCTCGATTCCATATCCACGCGCACGAAGTTGCCCAGCTGCGCGGCTTGCCGCACCAACTGCTCCACGTTGGAACGGCAGTCGGCGAGCGAGAGATCGATGCCGAACTGGGTCAGCTTCAGCGAAACGTTACCGTCGATTCCGAGCTTCACGATTTCGGTGAGGGCCTGGATGTAGGCGTCGCGGGAACGGGCAGCCTCCGCGGGCGAAGCGACATTTTCGCCCAGGTGATCGAGGGTGACGGCGATGCCTTCTGCATTAATGCGCTGACATGTGGACAGCGCCTCCGGCAGCGTGTCGCCGGCCACGAACCGGCCGGACAGGCGCCTGGCCCAGCCGGAAGTCTCCATCCATTTCCGCAACTGCTTCTGGCGCGAGAGAAAGAGCAACAGCGTGCGCAAGTCGACGGCCCCCCAACCTTCACCATAGCTTAGGAGGGAGACGCGGGGACTGAGCGGGCGAGCGGGGGAGGGGGCGAGGGGGCGAGCGGGCGAGCGGGCGACTCGGGTTTCGTCACTGTCCGGGCTGAAGAGCGCTGCCTCGATTACCAGGGATTCCGGTTCTGCTAGTCCAACGCGCAGGGGCCACTCGTAAAGATCGAAGTGTTCCAATCGTCCGATCCGCTCGCCCCTTCGCCCCCTCGCCTCTTCGCCCCCTCGGCGGCGTTCTAGTTACGCGCTTCGAGTCCATACTCGCGCAACAACTCCTGGCCATATACCCGGACGTAATACATGCCGCCAGGCAGGCCTTTGGCGATCGTCGCACTGAGCTTGCTGTTCTCCGGGGCGGCGGTCAATCCGAAAACCGCGCGGCCGGTCGCATCGACAATTTCAAGCCGGTATTGTGGCAGCGGCGGCAAATCCGTCAAATCGAGCATCAGGGTAAACGGCTTTGCGGTCGGCGTGCTGGAATTGAGCGGGCTCTCCGCTCCCCGGTTGGATTGGAGCAACACCAGCGCCGGTTGCGCCGCGGAACGGTGGATTGAGGGCCACCGGCTTCCCGCGGCGATCACCAGGGCCAGGGCGGCCATGGCCCATACGGGTTTAGGCAGCCGGAACAGTCCGCCGAACGATTTCTTCACGGGGTACCGGGCTTGGGAGCTGACTTGCCGTAGCTCCAGGGCTGCGCGCTTCATGCATTTCCGATACGCTTCCGTGAGGGCCAAGTTGTCCTGGCAGCCTGCGCAGATGAGCAGATGCTCCTCAAGGTCCTGGGACGTCCGTTCATCCAGACGACCCATCGAGTGTTGTTCCAGAAGCTCGTCGCTAGCATGGCGACCAGTTCCGAATTGCATAGTGGCCTCCTTTTTTTTGCAGCTTTTCGGATAGCGCCAACTTCCTCTCTATCCCTTTCTATCCCTTAAGTGTGATCGGTGGCCACCAATTCTCACTAAAAGGTACTAAACGTCTCGTAACTTTGCGTTTTCCCAGTTCCCCGAAACGGGCCTTGGCGCGAGATTTCAGCAGGCGGAATTGGGTTTCCGTGAGACCCATCTCGTCGCAGATCTGTTCGGCGGGCTGCTCCTCCAGGTAGAAGCGGATCAGAATCTCCCGATCGCGGGGCGCGATGCTCCTGAGCACCTTGCGGGCGATATCCTCATTCTGGCTTTGAATGGCGGTTTGCTCGGGATTGCTGCCGGCGTCGTGCACGGCCAGACCCCAGTCGAGGTCGATCTCGTGCTTGCGGCTATGTACGTTTTCTTCGATCTGGGCCGCGACCTGGCGCCTGACGATGGTGCGCACATATCCCATCAGCCGCTCGGGTTCGCGCAGGTCGCCCCGCTGGATCGCCTGCGCCACGGTGAGGAATGTATCGTGGACCCGGTCGTCCAGGTCCTGAGGTCCCAACTGCCTGCACAAATAGAAGCGAACGCCACGGGAAAAGACGCGATAGAGCTCTTCGAGCCCGGTCGTGTCGTTCTGTTTGATCTTATCGACCAGTTCGGCCCATGCGGGCTGGGAGGAATCCCGGCGAGTGTCCGGAGAGTTTTCAGTGCTGTCGGCTACCATCATTGTTGATCACCTGTGACGAAATAGGCGGCCCAATAGGATGGGCTGGAACGCCAAGTGTGCGAGCGGAGCAGATCCACTTGGGCGTGTTGCAGTGCGACGGCGGCTCCGGCCTGGGGGGACGCGCGCAAATAGCGATAGAAAGCGACGAACAGGGGGCCGCCGTCGTCGGGTCGGGGCCAGCGGCTGGCCACCACGGCGCTGGCGCCGGCGGCCTGCCAGGCGCGCGTCAGTCCCATCAATCCTGTGCCCGGGAGCGCTTCGGCGGAACCGGAGCTGCAACCGCTGAGCGCGACCAGCGCGCCATCCAGGTGCCAGGTGGCGATCTCGGCGGAAGTAAGAATTTCGGTTCGGCCGCGGTCGGCGAGGCTCAACACGATGAGCCCGGAGCGCAAGCTCTGGCGGGATTCGAGAACGTGGGTGGCGAAGTGCAAGACGGCGGGATGGGAGTCCAGCGCGGACTCGATGCCGCGGCGGGAAGCGGCCGCGCCTTCCAGCAGGACGGGCAGCCGCGGGCCGCTCCAGGCCGCCGCGCAGGCGGCCACCTCGCGAGCGCTTCCAACCAGGCGCGCGAGATGCAGGTCTTCGGCCGGCCTGGCGGAGGCGGCAGGAGCGCCGCCGGACCGTTTGGCGGCCGCATGCCAGCGTGGATCGGCCGTGTTATATACAGGGTCTGCGATGCCCAAGAAGGGGCCAGGCAAGGAGGGTCTGGGCGTGGCTGCCGACAATGCCAGCATGCCAGCGCCGGCGGTGGTTTGCACGGAGTGGCGTTCGGCGAGAAAGACCGGTCCGTGCTCGCCGGTTTCGACCACCAGGGCGGCAAAGGGCAATTCGAACAATTGCGCATCGAGGGCCAGCAACCAGTGCGTTTTCCGTTGGACCGCCGGGGCGAGCGGGCCGAACAGCGCGCGATAGAGCCGGTATCCGGCAGGCGTTGCTTCGGGGCTCCCGGCCCGCACGGCCTTTTTGAAGCGGTCGGCCAGAGGGGCGATCTCGGCGGCGGATGGCAGCCTATAGAGCGCGAAATGGGCACGCGTGACCGCCCACAAGTAAGAATCGGGCGAGGCCAGATGAAAGCTGAGAAGCGCGGCATCCGGGCCGAGACTGCGCTGCACACGATCAAGGAGATCGGGGATCTCCATCTCGCCGCTCGATCCGGCGTTCGATCCGGCACGCGATTCCCACTGGATCAAAGCGCCTCGCAGTTGTTGAAGGTTGTCGGCGCCACCGTGGCCGCGGAGCAACTCCACCTCGGCCGACTCGAGCTTCGACAGCGTCTCCCAATACTCCGGAGGCAAGCTGCCGCGCCAGTCCCGCGGCTCGGACAGAAGCGCACGCAGGCTGGCGGCCCGGTTGGCCTCGGCGGCCTCGAAGGTCTCCTGTGCCAGAGACCGGCCGCCGGCGGCGAAATAGAGCTTGTTTCCGGCTTCGACCAACGCGGAATGGACCGACTGAATGGCATTCTCGGCGCTTACGCGGGTGGCATCGTCGAGCGGGGCGGCGCGACGCCAGATACGCGCCAGGCGCGCGGCTATGCGGAGATCGTCCAAAGCTTCCCGGAGCCGGTTCTGGGCGAGGCGCGCCCGGCCGCGAGCTTCGTAGACTTCCCAGCTCGGCAGCAGCCCGCCCGGCTGCCGGGAGCGCTCCACGGCGTCGTCCAGGAGCACGGAGGCCGAGGCCAAATCGCCTTGATCGAGGCGCAACTTCCCCAAGTTGCGATAGGAACTCTCGAGGCTGCGCAGGTGGTTGAGCTTGCGCACGCGGTAAGCTTCGAGCAGCGCGCGCTCGGCTTGCGGAAGCTGCTTGCGATCGAGATATACTTCGCCCAGATCGTTCCAGCCGAGCGCATACATCTCCGGGTCGTTGGCGCGGTCGGCGGCGGCGATGCCTTGCTGAAACAGGGCCAGCGCCTCAGGCATGCGGTCCTGTTGCGCGCGCAGGGTGGCCAGATGAATCAGCAATTTCGGGAGTTGCTTCGCGCGATCCTCGCCGGAGAGCCGCGCCATGGCGCGGTTGGCGGCATCGACGGCGGCGTCCAATTGTCCGAGCTGGAAATAAAGCGAGGAGATATTGAAATCCAGCGCGCCAGCGGTTTGCCCGTCGCCGGCGGCCTCCGCCAGCCCGCGGGCATCCACCAGCGCCCGGAGCGCCTCCCGATATTGGTGCAGGGCGAACCGGCAGCCACCCAAATTACCTAAGAATCGCGCCGCAATTTCGCGCTCCCCGGCCCCTAGCGCGTCCTGGTAGCCTTGCTGAAAGAGGCTGGCGGCTTGATGGAAATCTCCGGCCTCAAACAGTTTTCTGGCCAGTTCAAGCCGTTTGAGGAGGTTCTCGCGGGCGATACCGTAACTGGAGAGTGCCAGAGACTTCGCCCTGGGCGGGGGAACGGGACGACGCACCGTGCCAACGAGCGGGATTATTAAAAACATACAGACCAAAATAATGGTCTTCAAATCCTGCTCCAATCATAGGGATGTTTGGAAGTATTTCCGAGCTGGTGTTCCCTTGGGAATACCTTTTTCGTGGTATCCCAAGGGAATCATACCAGTTTTTGCCGTGGATTTGGCAACCGATTTTACGGAATTTGTTGTAACGCGCTTGGGAAAGCGCCGAATTGTTGTGAGCGGCTCCTTATTTAAAGAGCCACAACACGCCCAAAATGATGATGATCGGGTCAGGCAGCACGAGCATGTTCAGAAATCTCCCTTACTGGAAATATCTTTCTATAGGCACATTACCAGTCAGGAAGCAGAGATCTGCCGGCCGCGAGAGCCTAAGTATCTGAAAAATCAGGCAAAAATAAACATGCTAAGCGTGCGAATCGGAATTTTGGCCTGGGGCCTGGTGATATATTCCTGCGGTATTTCTTATATCAACCTGGCAGCCGTGCCGAGGCGCGGGAGTGCCGCGAGCAATGCCTGCTTCATTTTTTCTTCATGCGCCCCAGACGGCCGTACGGGGAATAAAACCGGTCTTGCGGGCGTCTACTTGCGCGTGTCAGCCGAGGATATCATCACTGGCACCGAATGGAATACTCGATTCTATCTGGTCCGCCCGGTTTCGAAGAGGAACCAGATACGCCGCTCTGTTTCGTCAATCCAAGTCTCCAACAGGCTCGTGGTGGCGACGTCGTTCTCTTCGGCGCACAGGTCATGAGCTCCGCGCATGCTGGCGAGTATCGCGCGGTTGTCTTCGCGCAATTCGGCGAGCATATCGGGCGGATCGACATAGTCCGCGTCGTTATCGCTGAGGCGTTGCAATCGGGCAACCTGCCCGATCGATCGAATCGTGGCGCCGCCGATCTTGCGCACGCGCTCGGCGATGTCGTCGGTCATCGCAAAAATCTGGCCGGCATGCTCATCGAGCAAGAGGTGGTAGTCGCGAAAGTGCGGTCCACTGGCGTGCCAATGAAAGTTCTTGGTCTTCAGATAGAGAGCAAATACGTCGGCGAGCAGCGCATTGAGAGCGCCGGTGATGTTTTTGACGGCTTCGGGGCCGAGTGCACTGGGTGTTGCCAGGGCGGCCCGGCGCCGCGTTCCAAGTTTTTCTTCAGTAGTTGGCATTCTAGAACTCCTATGCGGTCTTCCAGCTACGATCATACTGTGATATCCGCGGGTGCGTCCACGCGCCGTAAGATCATGCGCTCCACATTGCACTGTGATGTGCGAAGCCACGCAGAAAGGTCCGATGCCGGCCGATGAGAGTGATATGAAGGCATTTTGCCAGCGCTTCTGGAATGGCGAACAGGGTCAGGACCTGGTCGAGTATATGTTGCTGCTGGCGTTTGTGGTTATGGCGTGCGCCGGAGTGTTTTTCAACGCGGGCGGCAGCATGAATCAGATTTGGACTAAGTCCAGGTCCGAGCTGAGCGACGCTGCTGGAAGTTAATGCATGTGCGGTAGCGCCGGCGGCTTGGGCTCTATCAGCTTATATCCGGGCGGAATCTGAAACAGCGATGCGGACGGCTCGCCGCCCTTGGCTTCCTTACAAATACTGCTTTGCAATCCGGGGATTCCGTTGGCTTTGGTGAGCACCGGCACCTTCAACTTCGTGTGGGTCCAGACTTCCAGCGTCTGAACCGGCCCTTGAGGCGCGCCTGGTGTCGGAGGCTGCCCGGGGGCAGGCGTGGCAACTGCGGGCGCTGCGAGTCCCGGCGTAGAAGGCTTCCCGGGACTGGGCGGTTGCATCCCTGGCGGCTGCGGCAATCCGGGGGCCTTCGGCAATGCCGGCAGTGCCCCCAGTTTCGGCTCTTTCAGGCCCGGGAGCCCCTTAAGGCCCGGGAGCCCTTTTGCGCCCGGCAGCCCTTTCATGCCCGGCACGGACGGAACCTTCGGCGGTTGGAATGTATAAAGCTTGCCTTCCGCCTCGTGCCCGCCGATCATCTGCTTGCCCAGATCTTTCACGTTCGGCGATGCAGCAGGTGGCGCGGGCAGGTGCGGCGCGCTGGCGCCTCGCGCCTGCGGAGACGACGGCAGCGGCGCCTGCGCGTGAGGCGGCGCGGGTACAATACGAGCCTCCCGCTTCACATGATCGAGCAGAATCGACTGCATCGCCGCCGGCTTGCTGATCACCCCGGTCTTTCCGAAATCGAGATGCGTCTCGCCCTGGCCGGAGCGAAACATCTTCCACTTATGGACCTGCGGCAATTTGCCGGGCACGGCATGCATGGCCGTCTCGTACTCGGCTGTGGCAGGCGGCAAGGGACTCGAGGGTATTTGCGCCATAACTCCTCCTGGTCTATTATGACGCGCCAAATCAGCACCGCCGCGCCAACCTGCTAAAATCGAAGAATCTATGGCAGCCAAACAAAAACAAGCAAAGGAACCCATGCCGCCGCTCCGCCTTTGGGCCGGGCCGGTGGCGCTCGGCTGGTTGGTCCCCGGCGGCGGTCATTTCCTGCTCAAGCGCAACGGCAGGGCTGTATTGTTACTGGTTTCGATCACGTTGATGTACTTTTGCGGGCTGCTGATGCGCGGCGCGATGTTTCAACCGCAGAGCGGCGACCTGCTGACCATCCTGATCAATACCGGCGGATTCCTTGGAGACGTGGCCTCCGGCATCCTTTACCTGATTACGGTAATGCTGGGGTACAATCAGGCGGACGTGCCGGGAGCGGTACACGATTATGGCACGAAATTTCTGGTGACGGCGGGCCTGCTGAATATTCTGGCCATGGTGGATGCCTACGAAATCGCCGCGCGGAGGAAGAGCTGATGCCGAAGATGAATCTCTCGCATTTTGAAGCCTCTCTGCTGTTTGCGCTGTTCACCTCGATCGTGATGGGAGTGGTGACCAAGCGCCACGATCGCGAGCGGCTGCGGTACGGATTGTACGTGTTCGGCTGCTTCGTGGTGGCGCTATTCGGGTTCGGCTGGCTGATGCATTTCGGGCACGGGTAGATGGACGAGGGTCGAGAACCGATTGCGGAAATCGACATCCTGTGGATCACCGCCGGCCTCGGCTGCGACGGCGAAACGATCGCGATGACGGCCGCGACGCAGCCAAGCATTGAAGACATCGTGCGCGGGGGCCTGCCCTGGATTCCTACGGTGCGGTTCCACAATCCGGTGCTGGCGTTTGAGAATGGCGAGGAGTTTCTGAAGCCCTTCCGCGAGGCAGCCGCCGGAAAACGGTCGCCTTTTATTCTGGTGGTGGAAGGCTCGATCCCCAACGAAAACAATAAGGACGCGGGCTACTGGGCGTCGCTTGGCACGGACGAACAGACCGGCCAGCCTATCACGACTTGCGCTTGGATCGACTGGCTGGCGCCCAAGGCATGGGCCGTGATCGCGGCGGGAACCTGCGCCACCTACGGCGGAATTCACGCGATGGAGGGCAATCCCACGGGATGCATGGGACTGGCGGATTATCTGGGATGGGCGTGGAAATCCGCGGCGGGCATTCCGATGGTATGCGTGCCTGGATGTCCGGTGCAGCCCGACAACTTCATGGAGACGCTGCTTTACCTGTTGCACCAGGCCGCGGGCCGCGCGCCCATGATCCCGCTGGATGAAGCTATGCGCCCGACGTGGCTGTTCGGGCAGACGCTGCATGAAGGGTGCGACCGCGGCGGATACTACGAGCAGGGCGAGTTTGCCGATGAGTACGGCTCGCGATTATGTATCGTGAAGCTCGGATGCTGGGGTCCGGTAGTGCAATGTAATGTGGGAAAGCGGGGCTGGATGGCTGGGATTGGCGGTTGTCCGAACGTGGGCGGCATCTGCATCGGGTGTACCATGCCGGGCTTTCCGGATAAGTTTATGCCGTTCATGGACCAGCCACCCGGATCGCTGCTGTCGTCGAGCGCGGTGATGACGTATGGCAGGGCGATTCACGCTCTGCGCCGGTTCACGCAGGCATCGCTCAATAGAGAACCGAGCTGGCGAACCCGGCGCCAGTAGCGCGCGGCCGGGATGGGAGAAGCGCATGGCGGCAGGCAGTCCGGAGATGTCCACCTCGCAGGCGCAGGCGATGCTGGAGGATCTGGCCAGCGTTTTTCTGCGCGAGGCGGGGAATAGCGAGTCCACGAATTCGCGGCGTTTTCCTAATCCCCAAGCCGGATATCGCAGCCTGGTGGAGCAGATTCCCGCCGTGGTGTTCATGGTCTACCTGGACAGGGGAATCGGAGAGGCCTATGTCAGCCCGCACATTGAGGCGACCTTAGGCTATTCGCAGGCGGAGTGGCTGGAAGATCCGGTCCGCTGGTATCGCCGGATACACCCGGAGGACAACGTGCGATGGAGCGTGGAGGCCGCCGAAATGTTCCTCACAGGCAAGCCGCTGCGCTCGGTATACCGCGTCATCGCGCGCGACGGGCACGTGGTTTGGTTTCACTGCGAAGCCAAGATGGTGCGCAGCGACGACGGCCAGCCGTGGTTCATACAAGGCGTGGCGTTCGATATCACGCAGCTCAAAGAGGCGGAAGCGGCGCTGCAGGAGGAACGCAATTTTGTCTCCGCCATTCTCAATACCGTAGGCACGCTGATTATGGTGCTCGATGCGGACGGGCGGGTAGTGCAGTTCAACCAGGCCTGCGAGCAGATCACCGGCCACAGGTTCGACGAAGTCAGAGGAGCATCGGCGTGGGATCTTTTTCCAGTGGCGGAAGAGCGCCAGCAGTTCCAGCATGCGTTCGCGGAATTGCTGAAGGGCCGCCTGCCGCCCAAGTTTGAAGCGCATTGGGCAACCGGGGACGGCGGCCTGCGGCTGATCTCCTGGTCGGGCGCCGGCCTCGCCGATGCCAATGGCGCTACACGGCACATCATCGCCACGGGAATCGATGTGACCGAGTCGAAGCGCCTGGAAAACGCTATCCTGGACATCAGCGCCAGGGAGCAGCGGCGCATCGGCCAGGATCTGCACGACGGCCTGGGACAGCACCTCACGGGCATTGCCTTTATGAGCAAAGTACTGGAACAAAAGCTCGCCGATCAAGCGCTTCCCGAGTCCAACGCCGCCACCAAGATCGTCACGCTGGTCAACGAAGCGATCCACAAAACGCGCGATCTTTCCCGCGGGCTGCTGCCGGTGGTGTCCGATGCGCGGGGACTCATGTCGGCGCTCGAGCACTATGCTTCGGAAGTGGAGGACCTGTTCGGCGTGGGGTGCCGCTTCGAGTGCGATCGCCCGGTATTGATCCACGACGACGCCGTGGCGAACCATTTGTATCGCATCGCACAGGAAGCCGTGAACAATGCCATCAAGCATGGGCACGCCAGTCGGATTCTGATTGACCTCAGAGTCAGCGACGGTGTGACTCTGTCGATCACAGACGATGGTCTGGGATTGCCCGAAGACTCAGGCAGCAGTCCCGGGATGGGATTGCATATCATGAACTACCGGGCCAAGACCATAGGCGGAACACTGCGCGTGCAACGCTGTCCCCAGGGCGGGACGGCTGTCACTTGCGTATTATGACTGCCACTCCACCCGAAGCTACATGCCGGAAGATCCGGGTGTTGGTGGTCGACGACCACCCCATCGTGCGCCAGGGACTTTCGCAACTGATCAACCAGGAGCCGGACCTGATGGTCTGCGGCCAGGCCGAGGATGCGCGCACGGCGCTCGACGCCATCGATCCGTCGCAGCCCGACATCCTGATTGTGGATGTCTCTCTTGATGGGCCGGACGGAATCGAGCTGCTTAAGACCATACGCGCAAATGATTCGCGGCTGCCGGTGTTGATCCTGTCCATGCACGACGAGTCTCTATACGCCGAGCGGGCGCTGCGCGCGGGAGCCAATGGCTACATCATGAAGCAGGAAGCCACGGAACGGGTGTTGGTGGCTATACGGCAGATCCTTGGCGGCGAAGTTTATGTCAGCGAGCGCATGGCCAAGAAGATGGTGCAACAGTTCATCGGCGGCTCAGGGATTTCCAGGCGCTCCATCATCGACGAGCTGACGGACCGGGAACTGGAGGTCTTCCGCCTGATCGGTCAGGGTCATGGCACGCGCCAGATCGCAGAGGAGCTACACCTGAGCGTCAAGACGGTGGAGTCCTACTATGCTCACATCAAGGAGAAACTGTTCCTGAAGAATGCGCGCGAGCTGGTGCAGCATGCGGTGCAGTGGGTCGAATCGGGGAATCCCCGATAGCTGCCGTCGTAATAACCACGAAAAAAAATACAGGGTAGCGCCGGATTGAGCTTGGCCGACGGATTTTTTTACAATCGCCTCAGGAGTAGGAGGGCCAAGTATGCCAGCGGAAACGGTTCCGTACGGGCACGTGACTCAGAGACCGTCCCCGGTCGCAGAAGTTCATATCCTTTGGATCACCGCCGGATTAGGCTGCGATGGTGATTCCGTTTCGATTACCGCCGCTACACAACCTAGCATAGAGGACGTTATTTTGGGAGCCATACCGGGGCTGCCCAAAGTTCACCTTCACAATCCCGTCCTGGCCTATGAAAACGGCGACGATTTCATGAAGTTCTGGTACCTGGCCCAGGAAGGCAAGCTCAATCCTTTTGTTCTGGTTGTAGAGGGCTCCATCCCGAACGAAAAGATCAAGAGTGAAGGCTATTGGGCGGCGCTGGGAACCGATTTCAAGACCGGCCAGCCGATCCCAACGACGGAGTGGATCGACCGTCTGGCGCCCAAGGCTCTGGCGGTAGTCGCGATCGGGACCTGCGCAACTTACGGCGGAATCCATGCCATGGAAGGGAATCCGACCGGCTGCATGGGACTGGCAGACTATCTTGGCTGGGATTGGCGGTCGGTGGCCGGACTTCCTATAGTCAACGTGCCAGGCTGCCCGGTCCAACCGGATAACTTCATGGAGACGCTGCTGTATCTCCTGTATCAGGTGGCGGGACTGGCTCCCATGATTCCGCTGGACGATAACTTGCGACCTACCTGGCTATTCGGCGCGACGGTCCACGAAGGGTGCGATCGGGCCGGCTATTACGAGCAGGGCGACTTCACTCAGGAGTATGGCTCGCCTAAGTGCATCGTCAAGCTGGGCTGCTGGGGGCCGGTGGTCAACTGTAACGTGCCCAAGCGCGGCTGGATGGCGGGAATCGGCGGATGCCCGAACGTAGGCGGCATTTGCATCGGCTGCACCATGCCTGGATTCCCGGATAAATTCATGCCCTTCATGGACGAACCTCCCGGCGCCAAGATGTCGACGACTGCTGTGGGTGTCTACGGCCGCGCGCTTCGCTCACTGCGCTCGTTCACTAACTCGACACTCAATAAGGAGCCGAAGTGGCGGCACACGGGCGGGAACCTCACGACGGGCTATCATCCAACGACTTACTGATTGGTAAAGGAGCGATCGAATGAGTACTCTAACCGGAACTATGACTGATACTCCCGCTTCAACCAGGAAACTGGTGGAGATGAACTGGGACCCGATCACCCGCATTGTGGGCAGTCTCGGGATCTTTACCAAGATCGATTTTGAAAACCGGGAGGTCGCCGAGTGTCACAGCACCTCCTCCATCTTTCGGGGTTACAGCATTTTCATGAAGGGGAAGGACCCGCGGGATGCCCACTTCATCACCAGCCGCATTTGCGGCATTTGCGGCGACAATCACGCCACTTGCGCTACCTATGCCCAGAACATGGCGTTCGGAGTGAGGCCTCCAGCGCTGGGCGAGTGGATCATCAATCTCGGCGAAGCGGCCGAGTACATGTTCGATCACAACATCTTTCAGGACAACCTGGTGGGGGTGGATTTCTGCGAGCAGATGGTGAAGGAGACCAATCCCGGCGTGTTCGCCAAGGCCGAGAAGACGCACGCGCCGCACTCCAGCCTGCACGGCTATCACACTATCGCGGACATCATGCGCGCCCTGAATCCGTTCACCGGCGCATTCTATCGCGAGGCGCTGCAGATGAGCCGCATGACTCGCGAGATGTTCTGCCTGATGGAAGGCCGCCACGTGCATCCTTCCACGCTCTATCCGGGAGGCGTCGGAACGGTCCCCACTGTCCAGCTCTTCACCGACTATATCGTGCGGCTGATGAAGTACGTGGAATTCATGAAGAAGGTAGTCCCACTGCACGACGATCTGTTCGACTTCTTCTATGAGGCGCTGCCGGGTTATGAAAAGGTCGGACAGCGGCGCATCCTGCTGGGCTGCTGGGGGTCGTTCAACGATCCGTCGGTTTGCGACTACACTTACAAGAATATGACTAAGTGGGGCCGCGGCATGTTTGTCACTCCTGGCGTGGTGGTGGATGGGCAGTTAGTGACGACGGACCTGGTGGATATCAACCTGAACATACGCATCCTGCTGGGCAGCTCTTACTACGACGACTGGGAAGCCGGGGAGACTTTTGTAAAGAACGACCCACTGGGCAACCCCGTGGATCAGCGGCATCCCTGGAACCAGACCACCATTCCCAAACCGCAGAAACGCGACTTCGCGGGCAAGTACACCTGGGTGATGTCGCCGCGCTGGTTCGACAAGCGCACCGGAGATTATCTGGCGCTCGACACCGGCGGCGGCCCCATCGCCCGTTTCTGGGCGACCGCGCTGGCGGGCATCGTGGATATAGGCTATCTCAAGGCCACCGGGCACAGCGTGAAGATTTACCTTCCTAAGACGGTGTCACTGCCCGAGGTCGAGTTCGAGTGGAAGATACCGAAGTGGAGTAATGCCATCGAGCGCGACCGCGCGCGCACTTACTTCCAGGCTTATGCCGCGGCTGCCGCTCTGCATTTCGCCGAACAGGCGCTCAAGGAACTGCATGCCGGGCGAACCAGGACCTGGTCGGAGTTCAAAGTGCCCGACGAAGCCATTGGCTGTGGCTTCCACGAAGCCGTGCGCGGCGTACTGTCACATCACGTGGTGATCAGGGATGGCAAGATTGCCAACTATCATCCCTATCCGCCGACGCCCTGGAACGCCAACCCGCGGGATGTGTATGGGACGCCGGGGCCGTACGAAGATGCGGTGCAGAACACACCTATCTTCGAGGAGAACGGGCCGGATAAGTTCAAAGGTATCGATATCATGCGCACGGTGCGCAGTTTCGATCCCTGCCTGCCGTGCGGCGTACACATGTACCTTGGCAAAGGAAAGACACTCGAAACCTTCCACTCGCCCACATTCGGCGTCCATGCCTAAGACTAGCGAAGTCCAGCGGCAGACCGGGCGTATTGAGGGTTTGGTTCGGAAGCTGGAGTCATCGGCCGACCCCGACTTACTGGCGACAGCCCAGGAGTTAGTCAGGTCGCTCATGGAACTCTACGGCGCGGGACTGGAGCGCATAACTGAGATCGTATTCGAGAAGGGCGAAGCCGGGCGGGAGATACTCGATCAGTTCGGCCGCGATGAGCTGGTGGGCAATCTGCTGGCAGCGAACGGATTGCATCCACTGGATCTGGAGGCCAGGGTGCGGCGGGCAGTGGACAAGTTGCGGACCAAAGCAACGGTCGAATCACTGAGTGTTGAGCAGGGCGTAATCCGCCTGCGTTTGCGGGCGAGCGGCTCTGGCTGCGGTTCGAGCGCTGCTACGCTGAAGTCCTCCGTGGAGGCGGCCATCTACGAGGCAGCTCCGGATTTGGTCCAACTGGTCATCGAGGGCCTGGAAGAGACCGGCGCCGCATCTGGGTTTGTGCCTTTAGAGAAACTCGTGGGGAACGGCACAGCGCACGCGAACGGTGCCGGCTTATGACTGGCGGTGCGCTGGCGGACTCCTTCAGCCTGCTGCGCCAGTTTGCAGGCAAGCGCCGAGCAACAGAGCGTTGTGAGCTCTGCGGCCTGGAGTTGACGGCGGACCATGCGCACCTGGTCGATCCAAGAGCGCGGAAGCTCGCGTGCGCCTGCGACGCCTGCACCATTCTGTTCAGCTCGCGAAGCGGCGCGCAATATAAGCGGGTTCCACGGGAGATCACGTATCTCGCCGGCTTCCGGCTGACGGATGCCGAATGGGAAAGCCTGATGATCCCGATCAACATGGCGTTCTTTTTCGAAAGCAGTGTGGAGCAGAAGGTCATAGCGTTGTATCCGAGCCCCGCCGGCGCTACCGAATCGCAACTTCCGCTGGATACCTGGAGCGGCATTGTCGCGGAGAATCCGGTGCTGGCCCGCATGACGCAGGACGTAGAAGCGCTGCTGGTGAACCGGCTGGGACCGACGCGCGGCTATACCGCCGCCGAGTATTACCTGTTGCCGATCGATGAGTGCTACAAGCTGGTGTGGCTGATCCGGTCTCACTGGAAGGGCTTGTCCGGCGGAGCGGACGTCTGGAAGCAATTGGAATCGTTTTTCGCCGAGCTCAAGGGGCGCTCTGGAGCAGTCCGGTATGCCTGATCTGAGCTTTCAGATAGAGGCAGCGCAGGCGGTTTCATTTGCAGTCGCGCCGCTGATGGGCTTCCAGCTTCGCATCACCAACGATGGCAGCGAACCCATACACACCATCGCGCTCCGATCGCAAATCCAGATCGAGGTCACGCGGCGGCGGTATGGCGCGCGGGAACAGGAGCGCCTGCGGGATCTGTTCGGCGAACCATCCCGGTGGGGCCAGACGCTACGGAATATGCTGTGGACCCACGCCAGCGTGATCGTGCCCGGGTTCACAGGGAGCTCCAATGTGGAGCTGCAGGTACCTTGCACCTTCGACTTCAATATCGCCGCGATGAAATACTTCCAGGGACTCGAAGAGGGCGAAATTCCGTTGTGCTTCCAGTTCAGCGGCACGGTGTTTTATCAGGGCGGCGGCGGGAGCTTACAGGTTGCGCCGGTTTCCTGGGACAAGGAGGCGAAATTCCGCCTGCCCGTGCAGGCCTGGAAGCAGATGATGGACTTTTATTACCCCAATTGCGCGTGGCTCTGCCTCGGCCGCGATGTATTCGAGCGCCTGAACGAATACAAACTGCGAAACGGAATCCCGACCTGGGAACAGATGCTGGAGGGCCTGCTGCAGGAGATGGAGCAGGGGGTGCGCCGATGAGCTCCGAGCTGGTGGAGAGAATCGCGAACGCAGTCCTTTATGAGGGTTACATTCTGTATCCGTACAGGCCGTCGTCGGTGAAGAACCAGCGGCGTTTCACCTTCGGCGTACTGGTTCCTCCGGCTTATAGCGCCGCGCAGTCGGGCACCGAGGCCGCGAGCATGCGCACGGAGTGTCTGGTGCGGGGAGGGCCGGCGACCAGTCTCGATGTGCGAGTGAGGTTTCTCCAGGTGATCGAGTCGGAGTCGTTTCAGGAGGCTGTCGAGCGGGACGTTCGGCTCACTGATTGCCTGCTGGGTGACCTACTGGAAAGGCCCCGTCGCGCGGACTTCTGTTTTCCCGCCGCCCGAAACTTCATACAAGGGTCGGTCGAACTTACGGCCGAGGACTTGGAAGAGGGATTGTTCCAGGTGGCGGCGCATGTTACTAACTGGACGCCTCTCGACCATGCGGAGCAGTTAAGCCGCGACGAGGTATTGCCGCATTCACTCGCCGCGACGCACACGATTCTGACGGCGCGCGAGGGCGAGTTCGTGTCACTGCTGGATCCGCCGGAGCGTTTCCGGCCTGCCGCCGCCCGGTGCCGCAACGTGGGGACTTGGCCTGTGCTGGTAGGGGAGCACGGCGAACGCGGCACAATGCTTTCTTCACCAATCATTCTTTACGATTACCCGGAGGTGGCCGCGGAGAGCCCCGGCGACCTGTTCGACGCAACCGAGATCGACGAGATACTGACTCTGCGCATTCTGACCCTTACGGAAGAAGAGAAACGCGAGATGCGGAGTTCCGGCGAGCACGCCCGCCGCATCCTGGCCCGAACCGAGACGCTTCCCGAGGAGCAGTTGATGAAGCTTCACGGCGCGCTGCGCGGCTTGCGCCCGGCGAAGGAAAGCCAATGAACGAGTGGGAATGGCAGCTACTTGAAGACAAGCGCCCGGTAGAATATTTGCTCGTCGACGGCGTTGAGCTAAGGACCGGCGATCACGTGCGGCTGCGTCCGCGCAAGGGCGGCGACGTGCTGGACATGGCGCTCGCTGGCAAGATCGCCTCCATCGAATGCATTGAACAGGATTACGAAGGCAAGTTCCATTTTGCCGTTGTGCTGGATGACGATCCTGGCCGGGATATGGGCTTGCTGCGGCAGCCGGGACACCGTTTTTTCTTCGATCCCGAAGAAGTGGAGCCGGCGCCATGACGACGCCGCGCATACTGGTGGCCGGCATCGGGAACATCTTCCTGGGCGATGATGCATTCGGCGTGGAAGTAGCCTGGCGCATGTCGCGGCGGGCGATGCCCGAAAATGTTCGCGTAGCCGACTTTGGAATCCGCGGCATGGACTTGGCGTATGCATTGCTCGATGGCTACGATGCAGCCATTCTGGTGGACGCAGCGGCACGGGGCGGAGATCCCGGCACGCTGTATGTTATCGAGCCGGAACCGGAGTCGGAGGATGCAGAGGGCGATCCCGATGCGGCGCTGGTGGAAGCGCACGGCATGAATCCCATGCGCGTGCTGGATATGGCGCGGGCCTTGGGAGGCCGTCCAAAGCGGGTACTGGTAGTGGGCTGCGAGCCCGCCACGCTGGGAGATGAAATTGAGGGAGCGATGGGCCTGAGCGCTCCGGTGGAAGCGGCGGTGGGCGGCGCGATAGCGATGGTCGAGTCACTGGTTTCGAGAATCACGGAGGAGCTGCAAGCAGGCGCGGCGGCCTGAGAACTGTCGGAGAACTTTTGGAAAGGAGACGATTTGCCATGGAAAATCAGCAGGTGGACGATGCAAAAGATACGTTGTTCATGATGGGGGGCGTTGCGCTGGTCATCTTCGGCGCGGGATTGATTCTGTCCAATCCGATCGTCCGGCGTTACATGGGCCAGGCCGGGGTAGGCGGCCTCAGCTTATTGGGAGCGGCAGTGCCCGACTTCGAGAAGTACTTAAAACTGCGAAACATGTAAAGTGCCAGACTATCTGATCGACGCAGGTGTGAGCCGGTTCACGGTGCGCGGCTTCGCCAGCGGACTGTTGTCCGGGCTCGGCCACAACCCCGTCGTCGCTATACGCGGCTTTACTGGCGACGCGCGCTGGGACCCGGAGGCCCCTGCACAGGCGCACCTGCGGCTGGTAATTCTGGCGGCCACTCTGGCGGTGCAGAACGATATGAGCGAGAAGGATCGCCGCGAGATGGAACGTGGCATGCAAGATGAAGTACTCGAAATCAGCCGCTACCCTGAGATCGTGTTCGAGAGCACGGCGGTGTCGGCTGTAAAGGGCAATGGTCCCGTGCGCGTGAACATCGACGGTAACCTGACTCTGCATGGCTTCACGCGCCCCCAATCGCTGCCGGCGCAGTTGGCCCCTATGGGGGATACCCTGCGCGCCAACGGTGAGTTTACCCTGCGGCAAACGGACTATCGCATCAAGCTGGCGTCGGTCGCCGGCGGCGCGCTCAAGCTCAAGGACGAGCTCAAGTTCACGTTTGATATTGTGGCTCGCCGAAAATCGGAGTAAAACGAATGTGTCTGGCGATTCCAGGAAGAATTGTTGAGCTGCTGGCCGAGCGCGAGAATCTCGCGCTGGTCGAGGTAGGCGGTGTCCGCCGCAAGATCGACGTGGGACTGCTCGAGGACGATCCCGCCAAGGCTGGCGATTGGGTGCTGATTCACGTCGGTTTCGCCATGAGCAAGATCAGCGAGCAGGATGCCGCGGACCAGATGCGAACGCTCGCCATACTGGGCGAGGACGAGGCCGCCATGCGGGAGATCGAAGGATACGGCCTGGGGGAGCGCTGGGCGGAGACACCATGAGATTCGTCGACGAATTCCGCGAGCCTGAACTGATCGCCAAGACCGCTCAGGAGATACGCCGTCTCGCCGACCCGACGCGGCATTACCGCATGATGGAAGTCTGCGGCGGCCACACCCACGCGATCTATCGCTTCGGTTTGAAGGACCTGCTGCCGCCCAATATCGAGCTGATCCACGGGCCCGGTTGTCCGGTGTGCGTGCTGCCCATGGGTCGGATCGACGACGGACTGTCCATGACGGAGCAGGCGGACGTGATTTTCACGGCCTTCGGCGACATGATGCGGGTGCCGGGAACGCGCGGGAGCCCTCTCGAATACAAGGCCCGCGGCGCCGACGTGCGCATTGTCTATTCCCCCGCCGATGCGCTCAAGATAGCCCAGGCCAATCCCGACCGGCACGTGATGTTCTTCGCCATCGGTTTCGAGACGACCGCGCCTTCGACAGCGCTCACGCTGATGCGCGCGCGCGCCCAGCGAATACGGAATTTCTCTGTATTCTGTAACCATGTGACCATCATTCCGGCCATACGGGCCATCCTGGATTCGCCGGATATGCGCCTGGACGCCTTCATCGGGCCGGGCCACGTATCCACGGTCATAGGCTGCCGGCCTTATGAGTGGATCGCCCGCAACGAGCGCAAGCCGATCGTGGTCTCGGGCTTCGAGCCTCTCGACATGCTGGAATCGGTGATGATGTTGCTGCGCCAGTTGAAGGAGGGGCGCGTCGAGGTGGAGAATCAGTACAAGCGCGTGGTTCCGTGGGAAGGCAATCGCGCGGCACTGAGGGCCATGGCGGAGGTCTTCCAGTTGCGGCCGTACTTCGAATGGCGCGGCATGGGCTTCATTTCGCAATCGGCGCTGCGGCTTCGCGACAGCTACGCGGAATTCGACGCCGAACAGCGCTTCCATATTCCCGGCATACGGGTAACGGATCCGAAAGCCGCGCAGTGCGGCGAAGTGCTGAAGGGTGTTTTGAAACCGCACCAGTGCAAACTGTTCGGCAATGAATGTACGCCGGAGCGTCCGGTAGGCGCGCTGATGGTCTCGTCGGAAGGCTCGTGCGCCGCGTATTATAATTACGAACATCTTAAGACGGCGATGGTGCCGAGCGTCGCCTCGGCGCCGTAAGTTCTGAACATGCAAGCTGCCGCGCCCAAAATCCGTTTCCGGGACACGCAGATCGAGATGGCGCATGGCGCCGGAGGCAAGGCCAGCCGCAGGTTGATCGAAGGATTGTTCGCACCGCTGCTTTGCGATTCGTCTTTGGGGCCGCTGGGCGACGCCGCCCATGTGCAAATGAATGGCGTGCGCATCGCCATCACGGCAGACAGCTTCGTGGTCAAGCCTTTGCGCTTTCCCGGCGGCTCGATCGGCGAGCTGGCGGTCAATGGCACAGTGAACGATCTGGCCGTTTCAGGCGCCAGGGCGCAAACGCTGATGGTGACCTATGTGCTGGAAGCCGGGTTGCCGACCGAGATCCTGGAGCAGGAAGTGCGCGCCATGGCGGCGGCGGCGCGGAGGGCGGGCGTAGCGATCGCCGGCGGCGATACCAAAGTAGTCGAGCATGGCAAGGCCGACCGGATGTATATCAGTAGCTGCGGAATCGGCAGCTTGATCGACGGCTTGCATGTGGCGCCCGAATCCGTCCGTCCCGGCGACCAGGTGCTGTTGTCGGGCCCGATCGGAGATCACGGCATTACTATCCTGCTGGCCCGGGGGGAGCTCGATTTCGAGGCCGAGATCTGCTCGGATACGCGGTCCGTGCTGCCGCTGGTGGAAGCGCTTGCAGCCGCGGCGGCTCCCGGTATTCGTTGGATGCGCGATCCGACGCGGGGCGGAGTGGCCACTTCGCTTAACGAGCTGGCACGCGACTGCGGCTTGGGGATTCGGCTCTCGGAGGACAGGATTCCGATACACGATAGCGTGCGAGGGGCCTGCGAGCTGCTCGGCCTGGAGCCGCTACACATCGCCAATGAAGGACAATTTCTGGCGGTGGTTGCCGCGCCATGGGCGGATGCCGCGCTGGCAGCCTTGCGGGCCTCGCCGGGCGGCCACGAGGCGGCCATCATCGGTGAAGTGCGCGAGCAGCCGGCCGGCGCGGTGCTGGCGGCGACCTCGTACGGCGGCACACGCATTGTGGATATGCTGGTGGGCGATCCGCTGCCGCGCATTTGTTAGGAGGAGCGATGGCGACGAACTACGAGCTTTACGGGACGGAAAGGTGTCCCTATACGCGGGAAATGCGCGACTGGCTGGAATTCAGAGGCTGCGAGTTCGTGGAGTACGATGTTGAGAATGACCCCGCGGCGCTCCATCGCATGAAAGCGCTTGCAGGAGGACAGCGGGCCGTGCCGGTGCTGGTGGAAGCGGGCAGGGTAGTGGAGGTTGGCTGGCAGGGGAGAAGCTGTATCGTTTGATTAATGGCTCGCGGCGATGGCTTTCTCGATCCCCTCGCGAGTGTCATTTGCGTGCTGCGATCCAGCGAGGAAGGTAAGCGCGGTGACGCTTTGAGCGGCCGACGCTTTCGCATTTTCGACGACTTTGTCCGTCTCGAGCGCACGCAGGAATCCGCGGATTACCTGTTCGGAGATTTGGCCGGTGGTGAACCTGGCGACTCCTCCATCGAGGATGGTTGGAGCGAAAAACGGGTGCGCCACGCCAAGGCGGCTGGCTTCGGTATAGAGAATCTCCCCGACCAATTGCATGCGCTCCGATGAAAACGTTTGCGAATCTCCCAGCCCAACTATGAGCAATTTCCTCGCCCCAAGGCTGCCTTTCGGCGGTCGAAGCAGGAGCGTCTCTCCCAGTTCGCCGCGGAACAGGTTGGGATTCCGGACACGATCGAGGAGCCCCTTCAGCTTGTCATTCATTTCGACCAGTGAGCCATGTAAGGTATTGGCGGGAGAGGACCTGAACAGACAGATCACCTGAAGGTCCGTGTCGGTTTCGGCAGGGCTTTCGACCAGGATATGCATGGGGATTGGAGCATTGGCGATATCGATTGGTAGCGGGGATACGGGCTTGTTTTGCGCGTACGCCAACCAGCACGTCCAGACCATGACTGCGATCAGTTTCGTCATAACGTCTCCAGAGTCTCGCGAATGATGTGGTAGACGGACGCCTGCACTTCCTGTATGCGCGGAATGTAGTCGGAATGAACGACCACGGGGAAGTCCGCCAGGCCTCGCCGCAGGATTTCTCCGCCGTCATAGCCCAGCAACGCCACGGTGACGAGCTTCCGCTTGCGCGCTTCCTCCAGCGCCACAACAATATTGCGTGAGCCGCCGCTGGTAGAAATTCCTATGGCCACGTCTCCCGGCCGAGCCTGCGCGATGAGTTGGCGCAGGAAGATCACGTCGACGCCCACGTCGTTGGCCACCGCGGTAATATTCGCGGGCTCGAGCGCGAGAGAGACCGCGGGGACCGGCCGGTAGCCCTCGGGCGGGCAAACGCAGTCGATAGCCCAATCGTTGGCATCCGTCGCCGAGCCGCCATTGCCGAACAGAAAAAGCCTGCCGCCACGCTGAACCGACTGCCAGATGGCCTGCGCGGTTTCGACGATGGCTTCGGATTGTTCGCCGGCCACCTGGGCGCGGAGGCGCTCGTCGTCCTGCACCTTGAGCCGTATGGATGCGGCGACTTCACCGAGTAAGTCATCCGTCGGCTGTTGCTGGCTGCCGAGGAACGGGTACAGAAAGCCTGCGTCGCCGGTGTCGAGCCCCATCTGGTGGTGTTCGAAGAACACGTGTACCGTCTCCCAGAGGGTGTGGTAGAGCACCTCCATCAGCTCCTGGTGGATGAACGGATGGCTCGTTGGCGAAGCGACCGCGTAATCGGCATCGTGGCCGGGAAGGGCGAAGGTCATGGCGTGCCGCGTGTGCGCGAAGTCGAGCGCGGACAAGACGTCGGGATCGCCCGCAGGAGGACCGAAGCCCATCACGATATCGTCCGAGCAGACGATCGCCTCCAACCAGGGCCGGTAGAGCAGCGACAAATCCAGGGCCGGCAGGGCCTTCTTGCCGACGATTACGGGATGCACGAATTCGACCGAGACATGCTGGGCGTCGGTCGCATAGGGCCCGCGCCCGAAGGCCAGCAGGCGGCCTCCCCGAAGGAAGCGATCGGCCATCTCGCGGCATGCGATTGCCAGGCGGTCGGCCTGCTGGGAGAAGAATGCGCCGGCAAGCTGGTTGCGATCGAGAAGCTGATGGGCGACGCGCTGGGCCAGATCGGACTTGCCCGTCATTCGACCACAATCTTAACAGACGGGGGAACCGTTTACGGCGGTCGTCATGACACCACGCATGATTCCGATGCCTTGTCGGAGAAATCTGTGGGTCACCGATATGCTCCAATGGCGGCCGGAAGTTCGGCTCGCGCAGCCCGGCAACCGATGCGCACTGTTTGTTGTCCTTCGGTACTTCCGGAATTGGACACGTCCACCCGTAGGCTACCATCCGTTCTCGATCTGTATCCAGCTCCGAATCGGTGCAATATCGCGGTCGATATGCGCGCCGCTGTCTTAATCAAGGGCACTCTTGACGCGGAACTAGGCACAGACCGCCGATGCATCGGTACCCTCCACCGGCCAGCGGCACACAGCTACCGCCGCAGCCGCATCTTCTTCCAACTGGACAACACATTGGAGGGGGAGGAGGGCCACCACTGGGGCAGGAAGGGCAATTAAGAGCACATCCGATTGCAGCGACACCGACGCCAAGGGCCTCACAGATTCCAAATGCCACTCCGGCCAAAACAACATCAATTGGGGGCGGAGCCGCCAATGCCGCTATCAGTGCAGTGATGCATCCGGCGGTAGCGCCCCCAGCCACGACCCCGCACACTGCAAAGCAGTCGTCGCCGCAAACTTGCGACGGGACAATACTCCCAGCCGCATAGCCACTGGCCGCTCCGCCGTATGCGCGGTAAAATCGTGCAGTCTTATACAGTGATGCTTCTGCAGCGTATCCCGGTATAGTCATATAGTCTTTCCTTTGTGTACTTTAGTTCACCGATAATAGTATGGTGACAGTTTCGTCACCAGGAACGGGAACTCGTCGGTGACGTCAACTCGCACAAAGCACTGATCCACTACATCGGTGTTGCGGTTGGTGTAAGAAAAGTTCACCTCGAGTATCTTGCGCGCCCTGCTGAGAGGTGAGACTTGGGTATTCACCCCGGTGAGAGAAGCGTTCTGCGCAAAATACTCCGCGGCTTTCGAGTAGATTGCCTGGTAGCGAAGGGCAAGATAGTTCAGGGCCCGGTGTTCGTCGGTGGCTCCCGCATTGTCGGTCATCTGCAGGATACGGTCGAATAGCTCCTCAGCCGCGGGCGCGAATTCTTCGGCCGAGAGCTTATCTGGTTTGGGGATGGACTTGATGAGCGCGTCGCGGTCGAAAGAATAGAGTTGGTCGAAAACCACAATGGGAACCATCAACCCATTGCACATTTGCGGGGGAGCGATGGGGCCCTTGATGCCGATTACGACATCGAGGTCCAGGGGACTGGGGTTGGGGCGGATGGCTTCGACCAGCATGTTAAAGTCCGACGGATCGCGCGGCCGCAGCAAGTAGGTTTTCAGTCCCTCGATGGTCAAGACGAAGCAGAGCTGGCGCACCAGGTAGCGGTTCTCTGGCTTGGAAAGCACGGCGTGAAACACCTGCCGGTCGGTGAGTCCTGCAGTCTCGTCCCGGCCGACGGCTTGGGCGAATTCTTTCTCCACGGAGACGCTGGGGTAGCTCACCTCAATGCTCCCAATGGCGTAGACCCATGAAGAAGGTGCTGCTGTTCCACCGTTGGCAGGTGGCGCGGTTCCGCAGTTCGCGCAGCTTTGGGGTGTGACGGCAGAGTTGATTATAGCCGGCGCGGTTCCGCCAGCGGGTGTGTTTGGCGTTTGCTCTTTAACTTCATTCATAAGGTCGCTCAACGTTAGTCCTCCTTCCGAACAGGGGAAAGTCCTCGAGACAAAGTCATCCAACGATTGAGTGCGGCGGCGCGTTTCTCGCAGCCTCCGCAGGGCCGAACTCCGATCGCGTACGTCACTCGTTTGACGACATCACCAAGACCAATTTGTTCTTCGATTAGAAAGCCCGGCAATCGTATCCGAAACGGTTCTACCACCATCGAAGGTCGTTTGACTCTTGTCATGCCTCTCCATGTCTGCACTCCTATGCCGCTGCCGCTAAGATCTGATAAGCAGCCGATGCATTTAGCAACCGGGGGACCAAGCTCGGTCGTTCGCCCGGTATTCTCTGGGTCAGCGCAAACTTGACCGAGCTAGCAGTGGCGCGAGGGAACACCGACCTCAGAAGCGCGGCTGCTCCTGCCACAAATGGTGCTGCCGCGCTCGTCCCGCTGATTCTAGATAGTGAGCCGTCAGCACCTATAACGGGTATATTGGCCCCTGGGGCGCTCAGGCCGTGCTTCCCAATTGAAGCGCTAAGGTTTGAACCCGCCATAACCCGCCCCGAATCGTCGCACGCTGTGACCGGAATCGCCCACGGGTGGCTTGTCAAGGCAGAGCCCCCGATCATGCTCAGATTTCCAGCAGCCACGACTGTTACCACATCACGCGCGGCGGCGTAGTCTAGAGCTTGTTCCAAATGCCTCTGACCGGCCGCCGATGGTCCAGCGAAGCTTACGCTTAGATTGAGAACACTCACTCCGTAGTTGGCGGCGTCGATTATGGCTGCGGCGAGTTCGTCAGGTGTCGCACTGGGCATCTGTCCATGGTGTTGTTCGGACTCGGTAAAAATGGGGAGCACGAGCAGCGTGCAATCAGGACAAATACCCAGGGCTCCAGAACCCCGCTTGGCTGCCAATATGCTGGCTACAGACGTGCCATGCATGCAAGCAGTGCTGATCGCGTGTACGCAAGTCGCTGGCAGCTTGCCGTCGAATCTTCGGACATTATTGCCCCAAAGAGCAGGGTCTTCCATAAGCGCCGGGCCGTCGATAAGCGCTATGACAATTTCTGATCGTCCCGTGGTTCGCTCCATTAAGGGAGCGAGCTTTACTTGCTCCAATGCGTTCATGACCAGAAGATCTCTTTGAGGCACCGGGCTGTCTTGCTTCATTAGCGAGTCGCGACAATCCTCGGAAAAAGGATACTTAAAGTCTCGCTGGTTTACAATGATCTAAAAGATAGCTGGCCAATTGGGGTGCTATAATCGCGCTAGATTAACAAATGCCGATCACCTGGCGCCCAGCAACCTGGAGCGACATCGAGCCGAGTCTCTCGATTCAGATAAAGAATCGTGGTGACGCTCTGGTAGGTGTAGAGGCCGCTCTCGATGCTTGGAGACATTTGGTTCGTGATCCTTTCTTCGCCTCGGCTGTATTCGAAGCCAGCCCCGTAATCCGAGGCAATCGTCTCGTTGGATTTGGTGCATCGGTTCTTGTCTCGCCCGCATTCGCGAACGCAGAGATCGGTAATCCCCGTCCGGATATCAACTCCAGAGTCATTGCGAGTATTCATTCGGGCGAGTCGGTCCTGGCAACCCGGAATGAGGTTGCACGAGCAAACGCTGGCGAAGGCGTTGAAGTGTTGGTGCTCTACGGTAACTGGCGTGACCAAATCCTTAGTCCTGCCGAGAGGCAAGATATGCAAACCCTTTTGGCCTCAAGCTTTACGGAATGGCACGCGGGATATCGGGTTCGGAGAATCCTCCACGAAACGGCCGACGAACCGGCGAGAGAATTTTTGCAGCGTTCAGTTGAATTCCGGGCCATCGCACAGTTTTCGGAGCGTGGACGGGTTATTTATTTGATGACCAGCGAGTCAGGAAGAGCCTTGCCTGGGTCCCTTGGCAATGTTATTTTCAGCTTTCATGAACCTGTGCTCCGCCTTCGAGATTCCGATCAGCAACTGCTTCTGGCGGCGCTGAGAGGAGCTACCGACACAGAATTAGTTACTGAGCTCGGAGTAAAGTTGTCCGCCGTGAAGGCCCGGTGGCGTTCGACGTTCGCGCGTATCGCGGAGGCGATGCCCGATATGGTGAGTGACGTCAACGACCACGAGGGCCGAGGTCCGCAAAAGCGTCATAAAGTGTTGTCCTATCTGCGAAGCCACCCGGAAGAACTGCGGCCCTACGATTGGAAAACGAAGATCCGAGCCTAGCCGACAACATGGAGAACAGCAGGTAGTTTATGTTAGCGTTTGAAAGTTTGTTTCAAATGCTAGGAGCGATAAGCAACGCTGAATCACTGACTTGCAAGGATGGCGACCCCGCGGTCGGTATCGCTGGAGCGTGGCTCGACCGAATTCTGTACCGCATTCCAATCAGTTTTCAGCAGGCCCAGTCAGTCCAGTGTATAGGCATGAGGCAGCCAATCCCGCTGGCGGATGTATACCGATCGCTCCGCTGCCAGCGGAGTAATGACCCAGACTTGGTGTCATTTGAATCCTTGCTCGACCGTCCGGAGGACTCCATAATCTTCGCGGGCCGGGAAGAGGAAAAACGGGCTCGTTCGGGGAATCTGTGGGTAACTGGTGGCTCTCAGCGCTGGGGTTTGAGAGAGGAAGCGGTGGAACTTGCGGCAGGTGGAGTCGAAGGAGCGCTGCTCGTCTTCCCAGCCGTTGTGAATCAGCGGGCCGCCGTCCTCGTGGATTACATTGCGGACGAGTTGTTCCGCAGCAACCTTCCTCAGATGAGGGTCTTCGTTCACGTCGCGAATGATCTCTCCGCCAAGCAGCCACATATTGTCGACGTGGTTTTGGATGGTTCTTTTCGACAGGCCGCACTCGATGAGATGAAGGAGGAAGGGCATGAAGTATAGGACGAGTCTTCGCCCTGGCGGGAGATCTTTTTCTTCGCCCGTCCAACGCTCCGGCCACTCGGAAAGATCGCGGCAATCGCGGCAGTATGGCAATAGCGCGGTTCCGCACCTTCCGAGTCACCGAACTGGCGCTCTATCACTCACTTGGCAAGCTGCCCGAGCCAGAACTCACCCACAAATTCTTCTGACGAATCATTCCGATTATGATGTTTGTACTAGCTACCCTCTGATCGAGCGATGGAACGGTACGGTATGGACGGTGGTTCCAGCCCGTAGAGCAGAGCGCGGTTTTTATCACCAGCTCTTCTTCGAGCGATATTCGGGTAGTGGGCGATACTGAATCGGGGTCGGTGGACGAACGCATCGCGCTCCATTGGAATGGCACACCGTGGACCGTTACGAAGACGCCCGTTCAAGGGAAAGGCGCCAACATGCTGTATGGCGTAGTTGCGCCGGCGCCGAACGACGCATGGGGGCCGTCGGACTTTCGACCTGGGACGGAAGCGTATGGCAGATCGTCTCCAGTCCCAACATCGGACCGAATAGCATGTTCCAATCCAACCGGCTGTTCGGAGTTACGGCATTGAGCCCGACCGATATCTGGGCCGCCGGGCCCTACTTTGCCGCGAATGGCTCGGAGAACCAGTCCACGCTGGCTGGTCGGTACTTATCGCTGCCGTCAACACCTTCGCAGTCCGGCCTGTTACCATCTGAGTTTGCACGGCTCGGGCGTTTGTGTTCGTTCACGCTTGACCTTTTGTCCTGTTCCTCACAAGCGCCCGTAAATTGCACAGGTTCTTGAGCACCTTGCCAAACATAGCGATACAACCGGCAGCCCCGACGGAGGGCGAGCGGCTGGTAGTAGTCTCCAACCGCCTGCCGCAAACGCTCAGTTTCCAGGACGGCAAGTGGATCACCGGCCGCAGCTCGGGCGGATTGGCTACCGCGATGGACCCTATCCTGCGCGGCACCGGAGGTATCTGGATCGGCTGGCCCGGCGACGCTTCCCATCCCGGCGATCCCGAGCGGCAGCGCATCCTCAAGGAGTGGGCCGAGCGCGATCATGCCATCGCCGTGGACCTGCCCGCGGACCTGGTCCCCGAGTTCTACGAAGGATATCCTAATCAGGCCATCTGGCCGCTGTTTCATTACGTGCCTTCCAGTCTGCGCTTCGTGCCCAAGGGCTGGAAGGCCTACGTCGAGGCCAACCGCCGGTTCTGCGACGCAGTGGTTGAGCACGCCCGCCCCAACGATTTGATCTGGGTTCACGACTACCAGCTCATGTTGCTGCCGCGCATGTTGCGCCAGCGGCTGCCGGACGCCCGCATCGGCTTCTTCCTGCACATCCCATTTCCTTCCGCGGAAGTCTTTTCCATGCTGCCGCGCCGCGACGAAGTGCTGGAAGGCCTGTTGGGAGCCGACTTCATCGGCTTCCACACCCACCGCTATCTACAGCATTTCCGCTCGTCGCTGCTGCGCGTGCTGGCCATGGAGAGCCAGATCGATTGCGTAGACTATAGCGGGCGCTCCATTGGCCTCGGCGCCTTGCCCATCGGCATCGCGCCCGAGGAGTTTACCCGGCTGATTGGCGAAGACCCGGAGACCGCGCGGCACTACGCCGACTTCAAAGCCCGCTACGCCGGACAGCAGGTGATCCTGGCGGTCGACCGTCTGGATTACACCAAGGGACTGCCGCAGCGCCTCCGCACCTACCGCCACCTGCTCTCGGCAAATCCGGATCTGGCCGGGAAAGTCTCGCTTATTCAGGTGGCGGTTCCTTCCCGCGAGGGCATCGAAAGCTATCAGGATCTGCGCGACGAAGTAAACCGGCTGGTCGGCGAGATCGACGGCAAACTGGGCACGCCCGAGTGGACGCCGGTGGTCTACATCAATCGCGGCATTCACCGTTCGGAGCTGGCGGCGTTATATCGCCTGGCGGACGTGGCCTGGGTCACGCCGTTGCGCGACGGTATGAACCTGGTCGCGAAAGAATACGCGGCGTGCCAGCCGGAAGGCCATGGCGTATTAGTGCTCAGCGAATTCGCCGGAGCCGCCGCGGAGATGGGCGAAGCCCTGCTGGCCAATCCCTACGACGAGGAACGCACCGCCGAGGTGGTCCTGCGCGCCCTGCGCCTGGACCCCAACGAAGCGCGCGACCGCATGATCGCGCTGCACCGCCGCGTTCTCCGCAACAACGTGTTTCGCTGGGGCGAGCGCTTTGTGGCCGAGTTGAAGAGCGCCGCCGCGCGCGCCGCCGCGCCTGTCACGCGCGTGCGCTGGCTGGATCCCTCGCGCGTGGTAAACGCCTATCGTCAGGCCAAACGCCGCCTCCTGATTTTGGATTATGACGGCACCCTCGCGCCTTACACCAGCCTGCCGCGCCAAGCCATACCCACCCCCGATCTGATCGCGCTGCTGGAGCGCCTTTGCGCCGATCCGGCCAACTGCGTCGCGCTCATCTCCGGCCGCCGTTCCGACGATCTGGACCGCTGGTTCAGCGGCATCGAGAGGCTGGTATTGGCCGCCGAGCATGGCGCCAAACTGCGGCTGCCCGGGTGTCCCGACTGGACCCTCCTGCGCCCCGAGCCGTCCGCCGACTGGAAAAACACGGTCAAACCCGTCCTGGAGCATTTCGTCGATCGCACGCCCGGCAGCTTCATCGAGGAAAAGGAATATTCACTCGTCTGGCACTATCGTATGTCCGAGCCGGAGTTCCGCGAATGGCTGGCCGGCGAGCTGGTCGCACTGCTCGAAGGCATGCTGGCGCAAACCGACTTGCGCGCCTATCGCGGACGCAAAAACGTGGAAGTCAGGCCCATGTGGGCCAACAAGGGCGCGTTGGTGGAGCGCCTGCTTAAGGTGGGAGCCGGCTCGGATTTCCGCTTCGCCGCGGGTGACGACCGCACCGATGAAGATGTCTTCGCCGCGCTGGATGCCCAGGCCTTCACCGTGCATGTCGGATTCGACGAGACGCGCGCGCGCTTCCGTGTGCCGGATGTGCCGGCCGTGCTCCTGCTGTTGAGCAAGTGCGCCGCCTCCGCGTGAGATTTTAGATGTCCGATCCCCTCTGGTACAAAGACGCCATCCTCTATGAAGTGCATGTCCGCGCTTTCTCCGATAGCGGCGACGACGGCATGGGCGATTTCGCCGGCCTCACCGCCAAGCTCGATTACCTGCAAGATTTCGGCGTCACCGCCGTCTGGGTGCTGCCCTTCAATCCCTCCCCCTGGCGCGACGACGGCTACGATATTTCCGACTACACCGGCGTCCACCCCGCCTATGGAACGCTCAAGGACTTTCAGACATTTCTCAAAGAGGCGCATCGCCGCGGCCTGCGCGTCATCACCGAGCTGGTGCTGAACCATACTTCCGACCAGCACCCCTGGTTTCAGCGGTCGCGCCGCGCGCTTCCCGGCTCGATGTGGCGCAACTTCTACGTCTGGAACGATTCCCCGGACAAGTACCGCGAAGCGCGCATCATTTTCCAGGACTTCGAAACCTCGAACTGGACATGGGACCCGCTGGCCAAGGCTTATTACTGGCACCGCTTCTACGCCCATCAACCGGATCTCAATTACGATTGCCCGGAAGTCCGTGCGGCCATGACCAAGGCCATGGATTTCTGGCTCGATATGGGAGTGGACGCCTTCCGGCTCGATGCCGTGCCATACCTGTTCGAGCGCGAAGGCACCAACTGCGAGAATCTGCCGGAGACCCACGCTTTTCTTAAGGATCTGCGCAAACACATGGATAGCAAATATCCGGGCCGCATGATTCTCGCCGAAGCTAATCAGTGGCCGGAGGATGCCATCGCCTATTTCGGAAACGGCGACGAATGCCAGATGGCTTTCCACTTTCCTCTGATGCCCCGCCTGTTCATGGCCATGCGCATGGAGGACCGCTTCCCGATTACCGAGATCCTGAAGCTCACCCCGCCCATTCCGGAGACTTGCCAGTGGGCGCTGTTTCTGCGCAATCACGACGAGCTGACCCTCGAGATGGTGACCGACGAGGAACGCGACTATATGTACCGCGTGTATGCGCAGGACCGCAAGATGCGCGTCAACCTCGGGATTCGGCGCCGCCTGGCGCCCCTGCTGGGCAACGACCGGCGCCGCATCGAGCTGATGAATTCGCTGCTCTTTTCGCTGCCCGGAACGCCGGTGATCTACTACGGCGACGAAATCGGCATGGGCGACAACTTCTACCTGGGCGACCGCGACGGCGTGCGCACGCCCATGCAGTGGAACACCGACCGCAACGCGGGTTTTTCCCGCGCCAATCCGCAGAAGCTATATCTGCCGGTGATCATCGATCCGGAATATCACTTCGAATCCATCAACGTGGAGGCCCAGCAGAACAATCCCCACTCGCTGCTGTGGTGGATGAAGCGGCTCATTCAGCAGCGGCAACGCTCGCGCGCCCTCAGCCGCGGCAGTCTCGAGCTGCTGCAGCCCGACAACCGCCGCGTGCTGGCGTTCGTGCGCGAATACCAAGGCGAGCGCATCCTGGTGGTGGCGAATCTGTCGCGCTTCGTTCAGGGCGCCGAGATCCCGCTGGCCAAATTCCAGGGCCTCACGCCGACGGAGATGTTCGGACGCACGGAGTTTCCGCCTATCGCCGACCGCCCGTATTTTGTCTCACTAGGCCCGCATTCGTTCTACTGGTTCGTGCTGGAGGCCAGAGCCGCGGTGGACGCAGCACGACGGACGGAGTCCGGTCCGCAAAGCGCGCCGGTGCTCAACGTCCGATCTTGGGAGGATCTCTTCTCGGCGGACTTCAGAACCGCGCTGCTGCTCATGATGCCGGAATTCCTGCGGACCAGGCGCTGGTACCTGGGCCTGTCGCGAACCGTGCGCTTCGCCGAGCTGCTGGATGTTATCGCGGTGCCGGAGAGTGCCGCCCACGTGCTGCTGCTGCGCGTGCAGTACGCCAGCGGCGAACCGGACATTTACACGCTGCCGCTTTCCATCGCGCGCGACGCCAGGGCCGAAGAGATCGCGCATAATTCTCCCGAATACGTCCTGGCGCGCCTGACCCACCCCGATGGCAGCACCGGGGTACTCTACAGCGCCTTGCGCGACCCGCAGTTCGGTATATCGCTGTTGAACGCCATTGCCCGGCGGCGGCGCGCGCGCGGAGCGGCAGGCGAGATCTTCGCCACCCACACGCGGGCTTTCCGTGAGATCTGGGGCAGCGACCGGCCGCATCTGGAGCCCGCTGCCGTGCGCGGCGAGCATAACCATTCCGCGCTTACGTTCGGAGATCGCTTCTTCCTGAAGCTGTTCCGGAAGGTCGAGTCCGGCCGCAACCCCGAGCTGGAGGTGGAGCAGTTCCTGGCTGAGCGCACAAGCTTCCGCCACACGCCGCGCATCGCCGGATGGCTGGAATACCGCGCGAGCGGAGAGGAGCCCATGACGCTGGCCATTCTGCAACAGCGGGTGCTCTCGGAATCGAGCGGATGGCAGTACACCATGGACCGGCTGAGCATGTTCTTCGAGCGCGCCCTGGCGGGCTCCTACGACCCGGTCACGGTTCCCGCCTCCGACGCCTTTCCTCTTTCGTTGCGCATCGAATCGGCGCCGCCCGTGGTGAGCGAGCTTCTGGGCGACTACGTGCAAATGGTGGGGCTGCTCGGCAAGCGCACCGCTGAAATGCATCTGGCGCTGGCCAGCCGTTTCGACGATCCGGCGTTCGCGCCCGAGCCCTTTACCGATTTCTACAGGCAGTCGCTATACCACGGCATGGTGGCGCTCTCCATGCGGTCGTTCGAGCTGCTGCGCTCGAGCCTGTCGGCGCTGCCCGAACCGGCGCGCTCCGAAGCTGCCACGCTGCTCGAGCGCGAGGAGCAGGTCCGCGCGCGATTGCAGGCGCTGCGGGACCGCCGCATCAACGCAACGCGCATACGGCACCACGGCGATTTCCATCTCGGCCAGGTGCTGCACACCGGCAAGGATTTCGTGCTGATCGATTTCGAGGGCGATCCCAACCTGCCCATAGGCCAGCGGCGCATCAAGCGCAGCCCGCTGCGTGACGTGGCCAGTATGCTGCGTTCGCTGCACTATGCCGCGCACTCCGCGCTCTACGGCCAGGTCCCCGGCGTGATCCCGCGCGACGAAGCCGCCGGACCGCTGCGGGCTTGGGCCGAGTTCTGGTCTCACTGGGCGAACACCATGTTCCTCAGCGGCTATCTCGAGACCGCCGGCCGCACCGGTTTCCTGCCCGAATCGCTCGATGATCTGCGCGTGCTGCTCGACTGTTATCTGCTCGAAAGGGCGCTCCGCGAGGTGCGCCACGAGCTCAGCCAAAGGCAGGATTGGGTGCGCATACCGGTGCATGGAATTCTGGAGATCCTGGACGGCAGCCAACCGCGGCCGCACGGGGGCGGCACTTCATAGTGGCTTGACCTGCCGAAGATTGACAGGTGGGCTTAGCCTCGAAAAATCTCGCTTGAGAATCGACTTGAGGAAAACTTGATACTGTCGGCGGAGTGTACTATCAGTATATGGACCTCACTTGAGACTCACCAGGCACTAGGAGGAGAGAGCAATGCGCCGAGCCTTTAGTGAACCAGCGAGAAATGACTCGGACTGCGAAATACGCTGGGAATTGCATCGTGGGACGATGGGAGCGGAACCGCCAAGTCGGTGAAATACACGTGGTTCGACAAAAATGGGAAAGCTGCGCGCGGGGGCGAATCCCGGTCGAGGCTCTTCCGCAAGCTCCCGACTTTGCGATTCGAAGCGGATAAAACGATTATGATTAACAAAACTCGACTGGCAGCTTTTTTGATCCTTCTTCGAATTCATCCTTCCATTGGTGCCGCGACTCTGACACCCGAGACGATAGCAGCCTGGGACACCTATCTTCAGGCGGCCCATGATGCCATGCAGGCCCGTCTCCAGCCAGGGGCACATTTCCTTTGGCTGGACGACGAGCCGGATCGGGCAGAGGAGGTGCGTACCAAGGGGCCTTACATTGCTCCAATCAGCCGGCAGATACCTAGGAAAGTGCCGCACGGACTTATCCACGATTGGCTTGGTGTGGGCTTCGTCCCCGACGCGAAAATCACAGATATCTTGCCGGTATTGCGGGACTATGATCATTACAAGGAATTCTATCGCCCACGCGTGATCGACTCAATGTCTCGCGGTACTGACGGAACGAAAGACCTCTTTTCCATGCGTCTTATGAACAAGTCGGTAGTAGCGAAGACCGCTCTCGATGCCGACTGCGAAGTTTCCTATATTCGCGTGGACGACCAGCACTGGTACGGTATTTCTAACACCACCCACATTCGGGAAATCGATAAATTTGGCACCCCAGAGGAGCGAACCTTCCCCGAGGACCGGGGTACTGGCCTGATTTGGCGGCTATCCAGCATCACGCGCCTTGAGGAGCGCGATGGGGGCGTGTATGCGGAGTTGGAAGCCATCGCATTGAGCCGCGACATTCCTGCAGCGTTTCGCTTGTTCGTGACGCCCATCGTGCGCCGCGTATCGAGAGATTCGCTCGTCACATCTCTTCACCAAACGAAGGTAGCCATCGATAACAGGCTGGCGCACCGGGAGCAGGATCATTGAGGTGCCCGTGCACGACCCGCAGGATTGGATTCGAAGATCGTGAAATGGGAGAGAAAGCCAAAGGAGACTTTGATTCAATGAAGCCGATGCGAGTAGTACGAAAAATGTCCCAGTCCGTCGGGATTGTACTATTGCTGCTCACCTGCGGCGTGCTCTCAGCGCAGAACGAAGAGCATCGCGTTATGAATATTGTTTTGGTACACGGTGCTTGGGCAGATGGCTCCGGCTGGAAAGGCGTCTACGACATTCTTGTCAAGGATGGCTACAACGTCAGCATCGTTCAGGAGCCGGAGACGTCCTTCCAAGAAGATGTCGCCGCTACGAAGCGCGCTCTTGCGCAACAGAACGGCCGGTGCATACTTGTCGCTCACAGTTACGGAGGAGCCGTAATTACCGAGGCCGGCACGGATCCATCAGTTGCTGGTCTGGTGTACATCGCAGCCCACATGCCAGATGCGGGAGAAAATGAGGCTGACGACGGAAAGCGATTCCCAAGTGACCTAAGCAAGTCTGACGCGATCAAGAAGACAGCGGACGGTTTCACTTACCTCGACCCCGCCCAGTTTCATGAGTACTTCGCGGCTGACCTGTCTGCTGAGCAGGCCGCTTTTATGGCGCGATCGCAGGTGCTGAACGCCTCTGACAATTTCAAGGCAGTCATCACCGCGCCTGCGTGGAGAAGCAAACCGAGCTGGATGCTAGTGGCGGGAAAAGACAGAACCATCAACCCCGACCTCGAACGGTGGTATGCTGCCCGAGCTAATAGTCACAAGGTCGAAGTCTCAGGTGCCAGCCACTCGGTCTATGTCTCCAGGCCGAAGGAGGTTGTAGCCCTGATCGAAGAAGCTGCATCGAACGTTGATAGAAAACCCTAATACCGACACGTAAACAAAAAAGGTGACGCGTCGTTCTCCTGTATCAAGCCCCTTATCAAACAACTGTCGAGATGCCGCTCCGCCACGTCCTCACAGACTCAGCGATGACTAATCAGCCGGCTATGAGCCCGGCACGACTAAGGCCAGTTTAGCGATGTTTTGGAGGAGAGTTCATTCCGAAGATCGGTCGAGACTCCGGTTGGCCCTTGAGCAGGCTGAAAAGAGCGATGTTGAGACTGAGTTGCGAGTAGTATTACCTGACGGATCGGTTCGTCATATACACAGCGTGAGCCACGCGGTAATCAATGAGTCTGGCCAATTAGTGGAGCTTATCGGGACGAGCATTGACATCACCGCACGCAAGCACGCCGAAGATGACCTGCGTGCGAGCGAACTCAATTTGCGCCTGGTCGTCGATAGCATTCCGGGACTCGTTAATACTATGACGGCGGGAGGCGAAAACGAATTTGTCAGCCAACAAGTCCTGGATTATTTCGGCAAGAGCCATGAGGAACTGAAACATTGGGCCACCGCGGACTTCATTCATGCGGACGACCTCCCTCGCGTGGCCGCCGCTTTTGAGAGTTCAATTGAAACCGGGCAGCCCTACGACACTGAGCACCGTATCCGTCGTGCCGATGGCGTATACCGCTGGTTCCATGTACGCGCTCTCCCCTTGCTGGACACGGAAGGCCGTATCATTCGCTGGTATGTCCTGAGTACTGATATTGACAAGCGCAAACAAGCAGAAGACCGGCTGCAGTTGCTCCTCGATGTCACCAATCAGGTTGTCTCGAATTTGCAACTCCGCGACCTCCTGCGGGCTATCTCGGGAAACATCCGGCGCGTGATGCAATGCGATTGCGCCAGTTTGGCGCTGCCTAATGCGGAAAACAAGCAGTTGCAACTTAACGTGCTTGATTTCCCGGAGGGTAAAGGATTCTTCCACGAGGAGGGGGTTTATTCAATCGAGGGATCGCCGTACGGCACGGCATTTCGAACAATGAAGCCTTTGGCACTCGAGAAGCCGTTCGAAACATGGCTAGATAATCCCGTCGTTCAAAGCCGGATTTCTGAAGGGTTCAAGTCTTTGTGCTTTATCCCGTTGATGAGACGGAATCGCGCGATTGGCACCTTAAATCTCGGACGGCTGCGGGGCGATGCCTTCAGCGAGGAAGATTTATATTTTCTTGGCCAGGTAGCGAACCAGATCGCCCTCGCGGTAGAAAACGCTTTGGAATATGGGCAGATGACGGAGGCCAAGGAGCGGCTGGCGGAGCCAAAATTTTACCTGGAAGACGAAATCCGGCTTGAGCACAATTTCGAAGAGATCGTTGGAAATAGTCCACCATTGAAAGCTGTGCTCGCGAGCGTTCGAATCGTTGCACCGGCGGACTCGACGGTCCTAATCAAGGGTGAGACGGGTACTGGCAAAGAGGTGATCGCTCGCGCAATTCACAACCTGAGCCCTCGCAAGGGTCAGGCGTTTGTAAAGGTGAATTGCGCAGCCATCCCTCTGGGCCTTCTCGAGAGCGAGCTGTTTGGCCATGAGAAAGGTTCGTTCACCGGCGCCATAGCCCAAAGGATTGGAAGATTCGAGTTGGCGCACAAGGGAACGCTGTTTCTAGATGAGGTCGGCGATATACCGCTCGAACTGCAACCCAAGCTCTTAAGAGTTTTGCAGGAGCAGGAATTTGAGCGATTGGGCAGTACTCGCACCCAACGGGTCGATGTTCGCTTGTTAGCGGCGACGAATACCAACCTCGCCCAAATGGTCGCCGACAAAAAGTTCCGCAGTGATCTTTACTATCGTCTGAACGTGTTTCCGATCGATGTCCCACCGTTACGAGACCGCCGTGATGACATTCCGCTTCTCGTCCGCTACTTCGCCAACAAGTACGCTCGGCGCATGGGAAAACAAATTGAGAGTATTCCCAACGAAACGATGGATGCGCTCTCCCGCTATAGCTGGCCGGGGAATATCCGGGAATTGCAGAACCTTATCGAGCGAGCCGCCTTGTTATCGACGGGTCCATCGCTGCGAGTGCCGTTGGCTGAAATTCTTACTGACTCAGGCCTAAGTTCGGCTAGCGGGGGCAATGCGCTGGAGCAAGCTGAGCGAGAGCTGATTGTGGGAGCACTCCGCGAAAGCAATTGGGTTGTGGGAGGTGCTCGTGGAGCGGCGGCTCGCCTGGGCCTGAAGAGGACGTCGCTCGCTTACAAGATGGAGAAGTTGGGGATCTCTCGCCCACCCCAGTGAAGCGTAACGAAGCCGTCTTCTGGCAAGCCGCGGAACGCCCAAAACGAGTGCCGGCAGCCCGGCCTGGGACGCGAACGTCACCGCATATTGGCTTTGCGCGTCCGACAGCCGGGCGCTACCGACTGCGCTACTTAGCCGTGTTCATCCGCCACTCATTTCGGGAATCCTCGTCGTAGCCGTATATGATACCCCCAGCAACCGTGAACGCACGATTCTCGTACAAGCCCGCAGTGCCGATTTGGATCGGGGGGACTGTAGGGGGGCAAAATCGCCGGATATCGGAGTGGCCAAAATCGAGATCGACGATGCGCTGGCCGCGCCGGAGCAGCCAGCCGTAACGCCGGAGCCGAAACCGCGGCGCGTGCTGCCAAGCCTTGCGGCACGGATCGCGGCGGCCGCGGCAGCTTTTTTGATCGTCGACAGAGCCGTATTCTGGCAGGTGGGCGTGCGCCCGCCCAGGAGGCTTGGTCCGGTGTCATGCTAGGCGGCCCGCCAAAGCGTTCTTGCCGCGCTTCTCGCCGGATGGCCAACTGCTCGAGTTCCTGGCATTCGTGGATCAAGTGTCGCAACTCGGCGCCATGAAACCAAACGGCGGCGGTTGGACCATCCTGACCCACGACCGCGAGCACGGTTACGTCACCACCGCCGCCTGGTCGCCCGATGGCTACAGGATCTACTTCGATCGCATGGCCGGCCGGCCTTAGGAATCTATTCCGTGCCGGCGGCCGGGGAGCCCCCATGCTGCTGGACGAAGCCTACGGCCCCGAGACATTGCCCGACGGCAGCCTGATCGTGGTGAAACTGACGGACCAGTGAGCCCTTCATAGATAGAGCAAAAGTACCGATGATCGGTACAGCGTGTCAAATCAATTGGCAACTAATTGATTATAAAACGAGTGGCTCCCCGGCATGGATTCGAACCACGAACTTGACAGGTTTTTGAAGTACCGTAACTTACTGATTCTACAAAGTCGCTGAAGTCAAAAGGCATCAAAATCAGCCTCTCGGTACAAGATCCTTGCGGAATGGCCCATCTCGCGCCAGGCGCGCGAATACAAGAAAGCCGCGAAAGAGCATAAAAAGTCCCTCGACGAATTCCTGGCCGAGCAGGACCCCGTAACACGCGCTGCGCTAAAGGCAGCCCACGCCGACGCCAAGGCGGCGAGCCAAAAGAAAAAGAGAGCGTCCCGCAAAACGCCCCCAAAAATGACCCAGGGTGTGGCCGCAGGCTCTAGCGAGCATTGCGGGCTTGAGCTTTTGGGCGCATCCGTCTGACGCCGGACCGGGCTCCAGGCTACGCCCCGAGCCCCTGCGGGTCTCGGCCTTCGGTGACGATCCCTTGCGCAAGAGAAGATCAGTGCAGCAGCGGTTATGGCGCCGGGGCGAGCGAATAGCTCGTGCTGCGCCCACCTTCGGGATTTTGAATGAGGACGGCGTGATCGACCAGGGCCAGAATGTCACGATGAGCCGTGTCCTGCGAGCACTTGGCGAGCTTGGCGTAATTGGAGGTCGTGAGCTTGCCTTCGAACCCGTCCAGGAAGCGGTTGATCACCAACCGCTGGCGTTCATTGAGCTGTACTGCTTTTATGCGTTCCCAGAAACGCGCTTTGCCAAGCACGGCGCTTAAAGTGACGTGAGCCCCGTCGATGGCGCGGCCGAGACACCCGAGAAACCATTCCATCCACGGTGTGACGTCCATCGTCCCTTTCTGCGTGGCTTCCAGAATGTCGTAATAGGCCTTGTGCTCCTGCCGGATCTGCGCCGACATGCTGTAGAACCTTTGCGGGCTGTTCTCGGATCGGGCCAGAGCCATGTCGGCGATCGCGCGCGCGATGCGGCCGTTGCCGTCGTCGAACGGGTGTATCGTGACGAACCAGAGATGTGCGAGTCCGGCTTTGAGGACGGAATCAATCGGGTCATGGCCCTCAAACCAGGCGAGGAATGGCTTCATCTCGCCGGCAAGGCGGCCTGCCTTCGGCGCTTCGAAATGGACGCGTTCCTTTCCCAGCGGACCGGAGACGACCTGCATCGGGCCCGAGCTTTCGTCGCGCCAGGCCCCCGCGCTGATCTTGGTCATCCCGCTGCGGCCGGTGGGGAACAGCGAGGCATGCCATCCGAACAGCCGTTCGGCTGTCAGCGGCTGGTCATAGTGCCGCGCGGCGTCCACCATCATTTCGACGACGCCTTCGACGTTGGGGTCCGCGGGCTTGAGCGCGCCGATGTCCATGCCGAGGCGCCGGGCTATCGACGAGCGGACCTGTTCGGCATCGAGCTTCTCCCCTTCGATTTCGCTGCTCTTGAGAACATCCGAGGTGAGCGTTTGCAGGACAGCCTCCTGCTGAAGATCAAATCCCAGCGCTTCCATGTGCCCAATCAGACGGCCCTGCCGGTGGCGGACGGCGGCGAGAGGTTCGGCTAGTTTCTCCGCACGCCAGTGGAACCGGGGCCAGCCCTTGAGCTCGTGAATGTACATTCTCCGCATCTCCTGCGGAGATTATACCCTGTAATCTCCGCATCTGGCGAAGGTATTCTCCGCTCATCATGCGGAGAATACGCCGGTCATTCTCCGCATGGGTGCGCCTGGAGGCCTGGAGCCGGTCCTTCAGGAAAGCTAGAAAATCGCGGTTTTTCATGGAATTATGGCGCTTCTGTCGAGAGCCCGCGTCGGCGATCGGCTGGCAAGGCAGCGCCAGCAGCCGCCTTACTTGATTGGCGGCGGGCTCGTCCTTCTGCGCAACAGCGTCCGTCCAGGCCGAGCCGAGCGGTTGGAGCATAAGCCAGGTCTCCGCGAGCTTGCCGGCCTCGATCCGGTAGGACTGCATTCCCTACCCGGCTGCGTGCCTCGCCGGTTTTCGGATCAGTCCATTTGAACGCGAAGCGGAACCATGCGCGGTCGCCCTCGAATGAGTGATCGTACACAACGACCCGTATGTCCGGTCACTCCTGGCGCGTCTTGGCAAACAGATGTCCACGGGTGGATAGGCTTCCACGTATTCCTCCCTTTTGGGAAAATCTGGGCTGTTTCGCGCTACAGTGGCCTTATAGAACGCGAATGTCCGGCCTGTGATGGTTCCGGGGTTTGTAAAAACGACATACACGACCGCGATCCGCTCTGGAGTGGATCCAATTCTGATCTCAAATGCCCTGGGTGTGGCCAAGAACCGGACCTACCGGGAAAGTGTTCTGGTTGTGGAGGCACCGGGATAGAAAAAACGTAGCCACTCTTTTCTAAGCATCGGCTACTCGGCGGCCAAATCTGATCCTTACTCGCGGCACTGAGAGAACGGAGCTTCGCTTCCGCCGCAGCCCAGTCACGCAGACCGAGCGCCTGGCGCGGGTATTGCTCTGTGTCGGTGCTCCCGGTCAGCCAGATCGGACAATCGCAATCGGTGAAGAATTCCTTCTCTGAGGCTGAGAGCTTGAGCTTGTGGACCCTGCAATCGACGGAGTGACGCCGGTAGATGGTGAGGGGCACAAAGGATTATACACCCGGGTTTTGTACGGCCCGTTGTACAACGGGCTTTACCTTGACTCTAAGCTACTGATTCCAGAAATGTTGGCTCCCCGGCATGGATTCGAACCACGATTCACGGCTCCAAAGGCCGCTGTCCTACCGTTAGACGACCGGGGATTGCCCAAACTGCGCGTACCTTTACTCTAGTCCAGTTTAGCCTATCCTACCGGCGCCTCCCGAAGCTGCGCCCTCCGGAAGGCGGACGGAAGCTGGGCCGGTAACTCGGCGCGCTACGGGGCCGGTACCCCGAACTCGGCGTTTTCGATCCGCTGCCAAAAGTGTGCCCGGCGCTGCTCTCGCCGCGGCGCAACCCGCCGGTGGCGTATTTCGAACTGCTATAGCCGCCCGAGCTGCGCATATAGCGGCTTTCCGCATAGTGCTGCTGGGTGAACGTGCCATGCGTGCCGTATTTCGGCGCGCCGGCGGATTCATCGCGGCCGTAGTAGGTCTGCCCGCTGCTGCGCGCCGTGCGGTAGGACTCCCACTCGTATGAAGGAATCGGCTGGTAACTGCGCCCCCACAGCAGATCTCGCAGCAGCGCATATTGCCCGTACCACATCCAGAAGTTCCCGCCGTCGCGGTGGTCCCAGTATCCATACTGGTTGCGTTCCTGCGCGAGCGGCGCCATGTAGGCGAATCCGGCGGGCTCCGCCACATCGTCGGCTTCGGTGTCGTACCTGCCCGGTGGCTTGTGCCCCACCGCCATCCCGATATTCTTTTCGTTGACCTGGTAGGTGGCTTTCGAGACTTCAACCCAGGACTCATCTGAAACCGTCTCGCCCTTCTTCCCGCTGGCATCCAGCAAGGTCGTCTTGACGGTGCGGATCTCCTCTTCGTAATCGCGCGAGCCGCCCGAGTGGCGATCCCGCAGATCTACCAGGATCTTGTCCCACGAGGTGTAAAGCTGGCCCGTGAGAGCTTTGATCTCCTCGGTCCGGGCTGGAAATGCCGCGGCGTCGCTATGCAGCGTTTCCGCCGCGGTCAGCAGCGCGGCGTAGTCGAGGCCGGCCAGATTATTGGCTTCGGCCTGGCGCCGCATCGCATCGCTCGATGTCCATACTTTCCCGGCATCCGCGGGGATGGCGCGTAATGCCGCAAGGCGTACTTCAAGATCGTTTTTCTTCTCCGGCCAGTCGGCCTCGGCGCGCTCCACCACCGCGGTGATGGGACCGAAATCCGCATGCTCGAGCGCCTGGTGGTCGCTCTCCATCTGCTGGAGCTCGGTAGGAAGATTGCGCTTGAGATCGACCCAGTGTTGGGCCTCAGCCTGGATCGACGAGGCTTCGTTCAGGGCGGCCGTCCGCAGCGCCCGCTCCTCCTTCAGCAGTTTTTCGGCCTGCTCGCGATCCTGGCGGCGATTGGCCTTGAGCAGCCGTTCGAGCGCGGCCGCGTCCCGTTGCGCGCCCTCCAGCTCGCCGGCGGCGATGCGGAAGCGCTCCGGAAACGCGGTGTCCATCGAGTGGGCGCGAAACAAATCGGGATCCGACGAAAGATCCCCCGCGACTTCGCCTCTGGCGCTCTGGAACTGTTTTGCGGTTTGCGGAAGCTGTTGCTGTTCGGTGGTGATATCCGCGCGCACCTTGCGCGGCAGATTGTCGAATCCCGCGAACAGGACGACAACGATTACGAAGCTCAAAAAGACGGCTAAAAACTCGAGCCCGCGTCGGCTCATGGTGTACTCCTTACGCCGGGCGGAAGACGGTGACGTCCGCCGGATTCAATTTCACGGCCACCCCGGCAGTGAACGGTTCGCCCTCGCGCTTGCGAATGGACAGGAAGCGCGCTCCGCCTTCCTCGATGAATTCCCAGCCGTAGAAGCCGGTGCCCTGCGTCTGGCCATCGCGGAAGATGCCAACCTCCTTGCTCAGCCGGTAATACCAGTTCTTGCCGTCGAACTCGAAATTGTCGGCGGTGTTCTGGCGCTCGTCCATTTGGGCAAGGTCGTCTTCGGAAACGCCCAGGTCTTCGAGCGAAAGCTTCAGGCCGGCGAGAAAGGCACGCACTTCGACCTCGTCTTCTTCGCGCACTTCGAGCGCCATGCGTCCTTCGCCGTGCATGCCGCTGAGTTCGAACCACTGTTTCTCACCGGCTTCGTAGCGGGTGCGCCGGTCCACAGTGAAATCCAGGTCGGTGAAGTTGTCGCCGGCGCCGGTGATGGAAATGGAATCGCCCACTTTCGCATCCGCCACCGTCAGGCTGCCCAGATCCTGTTTGGGAACGGCGGGCGCCACGGGCACCGCCGGCCTTTCAAATAGTTTTTTCAACACGATGATCAGTAGAACTCCGAGGACGATTACCAGCGTTAAAGTGATGGGGCCCATACCCGCGGGCTATTGGCTGACGGCCTTGTTGCCCGGCGAGGGCAGGCTAAGCGGGATGCTGGGCGCACCTAACGACCGCTCGCGCTTCAGCGCTGCCAGATCGGCGTCCACGCTGTGGGCCCCTAACGCGGCGAATTCCTTTTCCAGGTCGTCGTCTTTGCCAGCCGAGGCCAGTTGATTGAATGCCTGGGCCGTGGCCTCTTCCTTGGAAACGGTTTCCTCGAACCGGTTAAGCGCCGCGAACGCGTTGTCGGCGCTGCCCACCCCGGCCAGCGCTTCGGCCACTTTGCGCTGGGCCTGCGCCGCGTTCTTGCGCGCCACCAGCGTAGTCGCGGTGCGTTCGGCTTCGTCAATCTTGCGCTTCAGCTCGGTCACCTGCTGCTTCAACGTGTCGCTGGCCTTGCGCGCCTGGTCCACGGAAGTCTGCATCGACGTGACCTGTTGATCGCTCTCCGCTTTCTTGGCCAGGGCCTTGCGTGCCAGGTCTTCATTGCCCGCATCCAGCGCCACGCCCGCGCGGTCTTTCCACTCCTGCGACTGCCGGACGTACTTCTCGTACTCGGCGTCCAGGCGGTTGTAGTTGCTCATGGCCACCGCGGATGCGTTGACCGCCTTGTTCAACTCCGTCCTCATGTCCGCCACGGTTTGCCGCACGGTGGCGTCAAAGGTGGCGTCCTCGACGGCGCTCATACCATCATTTGCCTGTCCGCGGGCGACGCGGCCGGCGCGATTGAAAATATCCGATAGGAATCCCATGTCTCGTTTGCCTCCGGTTACACCAACAAGTCGCTCAATAGCTGGCGCGCAGCCAGCACGTCCACCAGCAGAAAATGTACACAAGCGAGTATGTCGTCCTGGTCCTCATGGCCCAGGTCCTCGAGTTTGCAGAAGTTACTGAGGGTAACGGCGATCTGGCCGTCGCCGGAATCGTACAGTTGGAAATACGAAGTCGAAATGCCGTTGTGCGCCGACAGCATTGTGCGCATGATGTCCGGCGTAATGGCACGTTCCGGCACAGTCGTGCAAGTCAGCGACAGGAACAGGATGTCGCCTTCGAGCACAGCCTGGACGGCCACGCCGCTGCGAACTTCCTGGATGCGCAGAACGCCCGCAGTAGGCTCGGTAACGTCATAGCCCCTGTCGGCCAGGAGCGCTTTGATCTGATCGGTATGGATACTTGCGATTTGAGCGGTCATAGAATTGGCAACGTCATTAGCTGGTACGATGCGCCTGCAGGAAAAGTTCCCGCGGGCCCAAGCGATTCATTTTGCTGGTGTTCCAATGCCAGTATAGCTGAGATCAGGATCGATCCGTTGCTCACTGCATGGTTTGCCCAACCGCCCGCCGCGCTTCGAGGATGGAGGCGCGGTGGTCCATGATCCCGGCCAGGTCCGAGTTCGCGAAGGCGATGCGGCCGAAAGGCGTATTCCGCAAGACTTCGCCGGGCGCGGGATTCGCGTCGTTCCCGAAAAAAAAGCCGGGTTGCGGGCTCAAATAAGCGTGTCCCCAGCGGTTTAGAATAATGCCGGCGAGATCCCTGCGGCTGTCGAAGCCGGTACCCGAAAACATCGCGGAAAATTGGTCCTGTATGCGCTGCTCATACTCCCGGAAGGACGTTGAGAGTAACTCGCCGCGGCCCCGAGTGACCTGCTCGCCGATCGGAAGGCCCGGCGAGGAGAACAGGATCTTCAGCGTTAATACAACCGGAGAATCGGGGGACACGGAAGAAGACACAGGGCCGAAGGTCGCCATCTTGCGCAGCGCGAAATAATTGCCGATGCCTTCGAACCACTGGCATTCGCTGATCCCAAGCTTGTACAGGAAGCGCCAGTTGCGCATCGCGACGTTGGCCATTAAACAAGGCGCACGATAGAACTGCGCGTATGCCTGGCGGTGAGTTTCCGGAAGGTCCTTCACGATATGTTTGGTGGTCCAGCTTCCTCCGGCCATAATCGCGCCGCGGGCTTTGATGCGGTAGAGCTTGCCGTCTTGAGCGTAGACAATTTTTACCGAGGTCGACCTTTGCGGCTCGCCTTCATGCTGGACCGCGATGGCGGTCGAGTGCAGACGGATACGCGACGCCTGACCCTGGCGATCCAGAGCGGCGAAATTCACCGGAGAACGGCACACGTCCGCCAGTGTGACTGCACCGGGGATGGCATCCGGTACCAGAGCTTTCGCAATGTGACGGGCGACACCCGCGTTTCCGCCCGGGAACATCTGCGCGCCGGCGTCGTATTTCCATGGCAGCAACACATCGGCTGCATATTCAGAATAGGCCGAGAGCGCGTCGGCGCCGAGCCCCGAGCCTCCGCCCGCTACCGGTGAGAGGAAAGTGCGGACGGTCTCGCGGCTGATGCCGTGGGTCTCCATCAGGTGCTCCTCGAGTGTGATGCTGTCAAGATGGCGCGAGAGCGCGTCGCCGTGCTGCTGAGGGAGGTCCGGCTTTGCACCGGGTATCGCCAATAGTTCGCGCCGCGCGGCATCGGAGATGGGCGCGCCCGCCAGCTTCTTTCCCCATGGATCGACCAGCCACAATCCTTTAGGTTGACCGAATTTCGCGCCGAAGAAAAACGCGGAGTTGGCGCCGCCTTCCATGTACGAGGTTCTGCCGAGCGGGATTTCGGGCTCGCGCCCGGTCCAGGTTTGATATTCAAACGGCCGGGAATCGATGCCGATAGAGTCGTAAAAATCCGCCAGGAAGGCGCCGGCGAGCGGAGGGAAAAACATTGCGGAGCCTTGGTGGGCGATCAGCCGACGACCGTCGACAAGAAATTCGTTACGCCTGGCTTCGCCGCCGAAGGTGCGGTGGTTTTCGAGCACCAGACAGGTGTGGCGTGGGCCCGCCTGGCGCTTAAGGAAGAGCGCTGCCGCCAGACCGCTGATGCCGCCGCCGACCACCACACAATCGAACTCTTCGCCGGTGTCGATGACAGTCGCCGGTTCGAAGCGATGGTCGCGGATCATTCTGTGCGCGTCCGCGATGACTTCGAAGGTATTGCCGTTCGAGGATGCGTAGTCGCCCACGCCGCCGTAGCCGTCCCAATCGTCTTTGGCGAGCAGGTCCATGGGGGTCGCGCCGCCGAGCAAAAGGCTGCCGGACGCGAGGAGAGTGGAGTTCAGATAATCGCGGCGGGTCATCCAGGTCGTCTTCTGCGAATATAGCGTAAAGCGGCGGACCCCGCGTCAGCGCGTCGGGCTCTCAGAGACGCTCGAGCCAGCTTGATGATGACGATCAGCCGGTCCACTACTTCGTTGAGCTTCGCCTCGGAAACGCGACCGACACGGTAGACGATAATGCCCGCATCGGCCGTGACTCATCGGCTCGAACTCGACTGGTGACCTGGCACAGGATGACGTCGTCGCCTTTGAGCGCCGCGATCACCAGCGCGGACCTCCTTCGAGCGAGCGCAGGAACGCCAGCAGCTTGCCGAGATCCTGCTCCGGCATTGATCCAACTCGCGGGCGATCAGTTCCCGTTTGCTCGATCGTGGCGCCCGCGGCGCAGCCGGAAAGGTCGGGAACGTGGGCCCTGAAGCGTGTGCGCGCTTCGGGGTACCCTCTGGGGACGGTGCTTGGTGCTGGATGTTGGGTTCCGGCGTACTCACCGCAGTCGGTCGAAGCGTTTGCCGGCACCCAGCACCTGCCTTTAGCACCCCTTAACGCTTGTCAAGGGAATCCGGATGGGTGTGGCGCCACTTAAAGTAATCGTCTCTTTCCCGAGAGTTCGCTTTCGCAAAGTCCCGGTCCTTCTGGTGGTTGTCCTGCAAGTACTGATGGTAGACGCGGTCCTCGCTCGGGTTCCAGTCGTGCCAGTCCTTGCCGGCTCTGTCGTAGTAACGCTTGTCTTTGGAATGATCCACTTGAGCCGGACTCTCTCTGTCCTGGGCGATCACCGCCACTGGGACAAACAAGGCCGCGCCCAGCGCGAGTGCGCCTAAGTAACGATGCATGTTATGGTCCTCCTGAGTTAGTAACACTGCAACCCACTGGCCATCTCGCAGGCCGTGGCGAGAGGCCCTGGCCGTTGGGCGCACATGCAGAAACCGTCATTCTGGCACGCATGTTTTGCCACGGTGGCCCCATCCTGGCGCCGAAATACTGGACCGGCGGCAGTTCATACGCAACCACCTGCTGGAGTAAGCGATCTCTTCTAAGATGGTAAGTGGAGATCCGTATTGAAGAAGCTGTGGTTGCTGCTGCCGATCCTGTTGGCCGCTCTGGGCTGGTGGGCTTACCGCCGGAAGAACGACCCGCCGCAGGTCCCCTTTGCCAAAGTCATTCGCGAAACACTGGTGAGCACGCTGCCCACGAACGGGAAAGTGGAGCCGATCGAGTGGCAGGCGGTACGCGTAGAGCAGGCCGGCCTGGTCAGCAAAGTACCGGTTCAGGAGGGCCAGGCGGTGAGCCAGGGGGATGTGCTGGCGACCTTGAGCGAAACGGGTTTGCAGGCGGATCTGGAAGCGGCGGGAGCGCGCGCGGCGCAGGCGCAGGCGGACTTGGCGACCATCGAGGCGGGCGGCAAGCAGATCGAGCTAACCACCATCGACAACGATCTGGCGCGCGTGCGCGCGGAAAAAGAGGTGGCCCAGCGCGATTACTCGTCGCTGCGCCGGCTGGCGGACAAGCAGGCGGCTACGGCGGTGGAAGTGCAGGCGGCGCGAAGCAGGTTGAATGCGGCGGAGCTGGCCATCGATTCGCTGGAGAAGCGGCGGGCGGCGCTGATTGGCCAGTCGGATAAGACGGTCGCTCTGGCGCGGCTGCGGGACGCCGAGGCGGCCGTGGAGCTGGCCAAGAGCCACATGGCACAGACCGTGATTCGCGCACCCATTGCCGGTATGGTCTACGATCTCGCGGCGCGGCCGGGGGTGTACCTGAACATCGGCGACCTGGTGGCGAATGTCGGCCAGACAGGCAGGCTGCGTGTGCGCGTGTATGTGGACGAGCCGGAGCTGGGACGCGTGCAACAGGGCCAGCCGGTGACCATTACCTGGGACGCGCTGCCGGGCCGCACGTGGGAGGGCACGGTGGAGCGCAAGCCGGCCAATATTGTGCCGCTGGCAAGCCGGCAGGTGGGCGAAGTGCCGTGCACCATCGACAATCCGGGCCGGCAGTTGGTGCCGGGCACGAATGTGGACGCGCATATCCGTACGGCCACGGTGCCGAACGCGATGACGATAGCGAAAGAGTGCTTGCGGCGCGATGCGAACGGCGTGGGGGTGTTCGCGCTGCACGACGGCCATATTGCGTGGCAGCCGGTGACCACGGGCGTTTCGAGCGTCACGCGCGTGCAGATCGTACGCGGGCTTGGGGAGGGCGATGCGGTGGCGCTGCCGACGGAATTGACGCTGCACAACGGCGAGGCGGTGGAGGCTATCTACCCTTAATAAGGCGCCAAGCAAGCAGATACAGGTTGTTCCGGATTAGTACCGGGAAATGCCGCTGCGACAGGCCGATCCGCAGTTCCCCGCCAGCCCAACATCCCGACAATCCGGAATCGAGTAAAATGGAATCTGAAGACAATCTATTGCCACGCCAGTTCGATGTCGTCATAGAGCGCGACGAGGAAGGGTACTACGTTGCATCAGTCCCCCAACTTTTTGGATGCCACACGCAGGCGCGATCCCTCGACGAGGTCACGCAACGAATTCGTGAGGCGATCGAACTGTGCCTTGAAGTGGAAGGGGTGCCTGAACAGAGTCTGGAGTTCATTGGCATTCAACGCATCACTATCGCAGCATGAGCCGGAGCCCAAGGATAACCGGCTCTGAATTGATTGCCGTCTTGGCGAAGGCTGGTTTCCAGGTCGTGCGCGTCCGAGGTAGCCATCACTTTCTTCGTCATGAAGAAGGCAGGAGTACTGTTGTCCCAGTGCACTCGGGCGAAACGATGGGTCCCGGGCTGCTTAGCAAGATCCTCCGTGATTGCCACCTCAGCGTTGAAGATCTGCGTAGATTGATGTAGGCGCGATTACTCCGTCGTTCTTTTGGCTAGATAAACAGTATTGAGGCCTAGCTGTAACGCGGTCGTTTGATCATCGGTGCCGATACGGGCGTAACCATAATTCATAGACCGGGTCCACCGTTCTTCTTAGGTTTGGCGAGGGGCTGGTTCCCCAGTCAAAATCAACGCCATCGATCTCCGGCAAGATGTCCACGGCAACAGGCTCGCGGGCCGATGCGGAAAAGCTTACCACGCTCGCTGAATACGGCGTAGCCCCCACGATGAGGTATTTAACGCGGTGGGCGTTGAAGGTGGACAAGAATTCTTTGAAGTCTGGGTACATCCGGGGCCGCGCCCTTTATCGCATGAGTGGCAAGAGTCATTTCAGCAACCGCATTCATTCGTTCATGGACGGGCCGACTTTGCCAGTACCGATACTCGTCGGCCTTCATTTCGTCGAGGCTGCGATAGACGCGGATGGTCTTGTCCATGCCTCCGTTTGTAGTACGGGGCCGCTCGATTCGCAACGGGCGTTGGCAGCATTCCATCCCCAGCTTGCACCGGGATGGCCGAATGCGTTTACTATGAACGCATGCAACCCATTCTGTATAGGCCCACGCTCCTGATGGCATTCGCCGCGCTGTTGCCGCTTTGCGCACGTCTTTCGGGCGCCGGTAAGGCTTCCAAAGAGTATTTGGTCTACTTCGGAACTTACACGGGGAAGGCCAGCAAGGGCATCTATGCGTGCCGCTTTCGGCCCGGCACGGGCAAGCTGACGCCGGTGGAGCTGGCGGGGGAGACCACCAGCCCCTCGTTCCTGGCGGTGGACCCCGCGCTCCACTATCTGTTCGCCGCGAATGAAATCGGGGATTATAACGGCGCAAAAAGTGGCTCGGTCAGCTCCTTCGCCATAGACCGCCACACCGGCAAGCTGACCGCGCTGAATACGGTGGCGTCGCGCGGCGCGGACCCCTGCTACGTGACCGTGGACAAGGGCGGCAAGAATGTTCTGGTGGCCAACTATACGGGCGGCAGCGTGGCCGTTTTGCCGGTGAAAGCGGACGGAAAACTAGGTGAAGCTTCAGACTTCGTGCAGCATCTGGGCTCCAGCGTGGATCCGAAGCGGCAGGGCGAGCCGCACGCCCACTCGGTGGTGCTCACGCCGGACAATCGCTTCGCGGTGGTCAACGACCTCGGGTTGGACAAGCTGATGGTCTATCGTTTCGACCCGCAGAAGGGCGCGCTGAAACCCAACGATCCGCCATACGCGAGCGTCAAGCCGGGCTCCGGGCCGCGTCACTTCGCCTTTCATCCGAATGGCCGGTTCGCGTATGCCATCAACGAAATGGGGAACACGGTGACCGCTTTCGACTGGAACGGCGACCTGGGAACGTTTCATGAGCTGCAGACCGTTCCGACGCTTCCCCAGGGATTCACCGGCGAGAACACTACCGCGGAAATCGCAGTGCATCCTTCGGGGCGCTTCCTGTATGGCTCCAACCGCGGGCACGACAGTATTGTGGTCTTCGCCATCGACCCGGCGAAAGGGACGCTGACGTTTGTCGAGGACGACCCCACTCTGGGCAAAGAGCCGCGCAATTTCGCGCTCGACCCTACGGGCGGCTACCTGTTCGCCGCGAACCAGAATTCGAATACCGTGGTGGTGTTCCGGGTGAATCCGAAGAACGGACACTTGACGCCGAGCGGGCAGAAGTTCGACGTGCCCTCGCCGGTGTGCGTAACATTTGTGGCGGCGGAGTAGCCGGACCGGTTATATTGCCTTCACCAGCTCGACGGCGCGCTCGTACAGCATGCCCGTCTCGTTGCTGCATCCGAGAAAGCGCATGCCGCGCTCCTTCCAGAAGCGTGCCAGGGCGGGCGAGCGCGTCTGCGTGCCGGGCGCGATGCCGCGGCGGTTGCAACTGTCGCGCACGGCTTCCATGGCCTCCACCATGATGGGATGCTGAAACTCTCCGGGCACGCCCAGCGAGATGGAGAGGTCGGCCGGACCAATCATGACGGCATCGATGCCGGGCACGGCCAGCAGCTCTTCGCGCGCCTCCAGCGCCTTGCGGGTCTCGATTTGCAGCACCACCATGGTGTTCGCGTTGACGTGCTCGATGATCTGGGGGAAGGTCAGCGGCTGGTATTCCACTTGCGTCGCGGTCAATCCATAGCCGCGCACGCCGGCGGGTGGAAATTTCGTCCAACCGATAGCCCGTTCGAGCAGCTCGGGCGATTCCACGCGCGGGAAGATCACCCCATCGGCGCCGCAATCGAGCGCGCGGGCCACCAGGGCATATTGCAGATCGGCCACGCGCACGATCGGAGAGAGGCCGCACAGCGCCGAGACGCGGCAAATGTCCTGCACGGTTTCGAGGTCGAAGCCGCCGTGCTCCGTATCGAGGAAGGCCCACTGAAATCCAGCCGCGGCCAGCAGGAGGGGAATCTCCGGCGAGCGCAGTTGCCCGAAGCCGGTTCCGAGCTGCACCTTGCCCTCGGCCAGGGACTGTTTCACATAGTTGATGCGCATGGGAGAATCTTAGCGTGGATGGAGTGATTGTAGCCAACAAGCAGGAGGGCTGGACCTCGCACGACGTGGTGAGCAAGGCGCGCGGCATCGTCGGCGACAGGAGGGTGGGCCACCTGGGCACACTCGATCCGATCGCCACGGGCGTGCTCCCGCTGGTGATCGGACGGGCCACGCGCCTGGCGCAGTTCTACACGCGCAGCGACAAGATCTACGAGGCGCTCATCCGCTTCGGCTTCGCCACCGACACGTACGACCGCAGCGGCCAGCCGGCGTCTCCACGCACCGAGCCGTCGATCGACACACGGGACCTCGAGCGCCTGCTGGATAACTTTCGAGGCGAAATCATGCAGACGCCGCCGCCGGTTTCGGCCAAGAAGGTGGACGGGGTGCGGGCTTACTCGCTGGCGCGCAAGCAGATGCCCGTGGAACTGGCGCCGGCTCCCATAGAGATCTATGAGCTCACGCTGCTGGAGCTGCGCGGTGCGGAGGCGCGCATCCGCGCGCGTTGTTCCGGAGGAACCTACCTGCGATCCATCGCCCACGATCTGGGCCAGTCCATGGGCTGCGGAGCACATCTCGCGGACCTGCGGCGCATCGCTTCCGGCGAATTCACGATCGAACAGGCGCACACCATTGCGGACCTGCAGCAGCTTGCTCTGGAGGGCCGCCTGAGTGAAGCGCTGGTCCCGGCCGCACGTATGCTGCCTGATTTCCCGACGGTATACGTAGAGTCGTTGACCGCGGGGCAGATCCGCCAGGGCCGCAATTTCCCGGTCTCGCCTTTCCGTGTGGGCCCGGGATCGCGCTACGTAAAAGCGGTTTCGAGCGATGGCGAGCTGATCGCCATTGGAGAGGCCAAGCTGCCGAATCTGTACCATCCGGTGGTGGTGCTGTAGCCGCCGGGCCAAACCGCGTGAGAGTATCCCCCGGCCAAGCCTACTATTCAGCTTAAGAATGTTCCACGAAACCGCCTCGGCTTTCGGTAGAATTACAGACGCGTGTGTGGCTGAATACACTATGGAGCGCGTGACCATGCTGGAAGCCTGCGCCCTGACGGACCTAGGTTGCGTCAGGGCCAATAACGAAGACTATGCTTTGATCGCCCCCGAGATGGGTTTGTATGTGCTGGCGGACGGTATGGGTGGCGCAAAGGCCGGCGAACGGGCCTCGCGGCTGGCGGTCGAGGCCGTCTCCGAACGCATTCTGTCAGCCCCCAGCCGGGATTCGCAAGCGCTGCTGGCGGCGGTGGAAGAGGCCAATCAGCGCGTGCTGGACGCGGCGCATAGCGACCCGGCTCTTGAGGGGATGGGCACCACCCTGGTGGTGGCGCTGCAGGTCGGCGACGAATTGTCCATCGCCAGTGTGGGCGACAGCCGCGCTTATCTGCTGGACCACGCGGGCTTCCGCTCGATTACGGAAGATCAGAGCTGGGTCAACGAAGTGGGCCGCCCCCTGGGCCTCGATGAAGAGATCTTGCGCACGCATCCGATGCGGCACGTGTTAACCATGGCGATCGGCGTCGGCGCTTCGCTCGAGATCAACTACTACGCCGTGACGCTGCACTCGGGCGATATGCTGCTGATGTGCAGCGATGGCCTGCACGGCGTAGTGGAACAGGATCGCATCGAAGCCATTCTACGGGATGGAGAGCCGGGCCAGCCGCTGGAGCAGAAGTGCCACGAGCTGATCGAGGCGGCGCGTGCGGCGGGGGGTCCGGACAACATTACAGCAGCCCTGTTGCGAGCTGAATAATGATTTCGAGCTGAATAATCGCGTAATTGCAGAGCGTGGTCAGCCAGTAGGGTCGGCCACGAAGTCCGATCTATTATGAAGGCGTTCCTCACAAGGGCGCTGGTTTTTGCCTTTCCTTGTGTGGCGGTCGCTCAAATCGCCAGCCTACAGATTAAGGTCCTCGAAGGCGAGGGCGCGGCGCATCCGGCGGGCGCGCACATTTCCCGGCCGCTCACGGTGCAGGTAACGGACGACACGGGTCAGCCGGTAGCGGGCGCGGCGGTCAGTTTTCAGCTTCCGCCGGAAGGTCCCAGCGGCCTGTTCTCGAACGGCTTGCGCACGGATTTAGCCATTACCGACACGGCCGGCCGCGCGTCGATCCACTCCATCCAATTGAACCGCAATGGCGGGCAATTCCGCATCCGGATCACAGTGGTCAAAGAACAGGCTCGCGCCGGCATTATCTCCTTCCAGTACATTAGCGAAAAGGGGGCCACCCCAGTCGCGGCGGCAGCACCAGCCGCGCCAGCAGAGCCATCCGCGGAGCGTTCCGCCGAACCACCCGCCGCCGAGCCACCCCCTGCCGAACCACCCGCCGCCCGACCATCCGCGACCGTGGAGCGTTCTCCCGGCATCACGCCAACGACGGCCAAAATGGGGCCGCGGATCGGCAAGAAATGGATCGTGCTGGCAGTCGTCGTCGCGGTGGCCGCCGGCGCCGCCGCTTTTGCTGTGAGCCGCGGATCCGGCTCGAAGTCGTCGACTGTTTCCAGTTCCGTGGTCAGCGTTGGCGCCCCCACGATCACAATAGGGAATCCGAACCCATGACGACGCCCAAGCCAGTCGCGTTGTTCCTGTTATGCGCAGCGGTCGAGTGCGTGCTGGCGCTGCCCGCTTCCGCTCAATTGTCCTTGTTCACGGTGCAAGGCGGCGTGCGGACGCCCGTCGGCGAGTCATCCGATTTCGGCTCGGTGGCCAATGGCGACTCCGCGGACGTCGTGTTCCGCCTGCAGTATACCGGCAGCGCCCCCACTTACTACCTCAACTTCTTCTCCGTCGCCGGAACCGGATTCTCGGTTGCCGCCACCGACTGGCAAACGTTGCCGGCTGCCTTCCCCGCCAGCGGCTACCTGGATTTCACCATCAATTTCCAGCCCAATAACCCGGGTACCCGGCCGGAGAATTACAGCGCCATTTTACTCACATATGGCACTCAGGGCGTGGACAACGTCCAGGTCTATCTGCTAGGAACGGGCACTCCCGGGTTGACGTTACTACAGAATAATCAACCCGTCGCCGCGGGCCAGACCATAGGGTTCGGCAATGTCCAGGTCGGCTCAACCGGGACCGTCCAGTTGATCCTATCCAACCAGACCACGGCAGCCCTCACCGTTCCCGCCATCCAGCCACTCACGGGCGCCGCCTTCAGCGTAGCGGGCGCCGCCGTCGCCAGACCAAGCGTCGCGCCTGGTTCATCGGCCGAACTGGACGTAGTCTTCACTCCCACCGCTACCGGGCCGCAGCAAGCCACGTTGACCATCGGCGTGCTTTCGTACCCGCTGCAGGGCACCGGGACCGCCGCCACGCCGCCCGTCCTGCCGCAACCATCCATTCAGGTGAATCTGGCGACGGTGGCCAGCGCGCAGCAGGGGAGCATTGCGGTGAGCCTGGCGGCGGCCTCTCCGGCCAATGCCAGCGGAACCGTGACGCTGGCGTTTACGCCGGCCAGCGGACTGAACGACGACCCCACCGTCACCTTCTCGGACGGCACCAGCTCCGCTTCATTCACCGTTGCGCAGGGAGCTACCACGGGCCAGTTCAGCGCGGGGCCTTCCGCTGCGTTTGGCACGGGAACTACGGCCGGTACGCTGGTCTTCACGGTGGTGCTCGGAAGCAATACCGCGCAGACCA
>Ga0302326_10000386_pt1 | contig 125060 bp, 100 predicted proteins | sample Palsa_T0_3_FD_202264 | JGI IMG/M metagenome (GOLD analysis project Ga0302326, IMG submission 202264) | Peat permafrost microbial communities from Stordalen Mire near Abisko, Sweden - Palsa_T0_3 | ecosystem: Environmental > Terrestrial > Soil > Palsa > Peat permafrost | place: Sweden: Abisko... | reverse complement strand
ATCTTCGGCAACTCTGCCTTGTTTTCGATGCGCTGTGCGGTCCGGTTCTGGAGCTCTGAATTTTTTTGTATTTTTGTTTTCATAATCTTTTTTTTTGCTCTGTGCGTTCTCGGCCTATCGCCCTTCAACCGAAAAAGCCTGCCGAGCCGGGCGGCCAGCGGAGGTCGCCTTCAGGAGGAACCGCGCCCGGCCCCCGGCTCGATCAGCAGGCTGGTGAGGGCGATAGGCAGGAGAACGGTGCAAAAAACGGATTTGAAAACATCACCAAAAGGGGCGCGGGGTCGCGCACCCTTGTCTCTCAGCCGGAAAGCCGCAGCGGTTTTCCGGCTGAGTGACAAGCTCGAATCCGGGGCGGCGTGAGGGCGGCGGTTTTGTGGAGCGCAGCGGTAGGGCAGCGGGGCGCGAAGCCGGAGCGAAAGCCGCCGCTCTCAGGACGCGGGGCAAAGCCTGTCTCCGACGATTCGGGACGCCGCAACGGAATGCAGTGGAAGCGCCAGCCGGTGGAGCGGTTCACTGGCGGCGCTGTAACCGCTAGAGTCCCATCGCAAATAGCAAGACTCCGCAAATCTTGGGCAACCTGCGGGAAGCGCCCAAACGGAAGTTCCTGTTTACTGGTCAACGATCAGTAATTGTGCTGAAGAAGAAATAATTTTAACATGAAGACGAATCGTTCAAAAATCAGTGTTGCCTGTTGCGCCCTCGCATTTGGTTTGTTCGCCGACGGCGCAGCTTTCGCTCAGAACGCCGCTGCGCCCATTTCCGATTTTTACACGCCTTATTACCGCGGCCAGAGCGGCTCCGAATCCGCCTTTTGGAGCAACTCATTCACCGTAGCCTACGGCGCCCCAAACTATGCGCCGACCAACGCTCCGGGCGGCCTTGCCCTGGCCAGCGCCTCCATCACACAAGGGACGAATAAAGCGCAGATAGTCAGCGGTGGCATCTATACGGGCGGTGCCATAGGCAGCTTCGTTTTGAACTATTCGGTTTCAAACACGAATAGTTTTCCCCAAGGCATCGCCAACGTCCTCTTTCAAACTGAGACGACCGGCTATCAGTTGGATTATGGTTCAGTGGTGCTGATCTACACCAACGGCTCGGGACAGGAAATCCTCTCCCCGGTGACAAAGGAACAATTTTATTATACAGGAACTCCGGGTGTCGGAGGGGCTTCAAGCGCAGACGTCATCGCCTTATGGCAATGGGATTTGCCATCGGGCAATGGCATCACCAATTTTGCCATCCTGTTCAACGGGGCGGCGGCGCACGTCGATTTGGGGAGGGCCATGCTGGACGTCGGCTCGCTTCCAGGCGCAGGGGCGTTCGGCGTGCATTCCGCCATCGCCAACGTCGCCCAGTGGATGTATCCGTTTAATCCGGGCCAGTTCGCGACCGCGCCGATTTTCGCGGCTTTCGGCTACACCGGGGCTTTTGGCGAAAATCCGAACGATTATTATTTTGACACTCGGGACGGCCAGTATCTTGTCGGCTGGAACACCAGCAACAGCATCCCTGCCGGACAAGGCGCAGAGAATTACCTCGTTCGCTCCGTCCGGGTGACCCTGACTCTTGATGCCGACATGCAATGGCCCTACGACGGCGTCCTGCGCGATTATCGCACTTATTTTCTTACCAACGACCCCAGTTATTTGCCACCAAGCGTGGACAACAGCCCGGTCGAGCTTTACGGCGCGGGATTTCGCGGCGGCTTCACCAATGGAGACGGCGTTTATACAGCTTATGCCGCGACCAATTACCCGCAGGATGGCAATGGCCCGTTCTTCGCCGACCCAAACAATCCCAGCGACTACAGCAATCGAATCGTCTTCGCCGCGTGCTACAACACGAATGGTCTGCTGGTGGATGTCTCTGATAACGTGGGGACGATGGGACAAATGAGATACCCAATCCATTTGAGGTAGCTCCATTCGCCATTGGTAGCACAACCAATGTCGCGCCAGAACAACTTACTCCTGTTGGCACACAAATTACATTCGATCTTAATCTAAACGATCCGCTGATCTATAGCTACGTCCAGCAGAGCCTGAACCAGGGGAATTTGAGCTTGGTCGCCAGTTCGTTGGTTGATGGAAGCCAGGAAACGCCCAATTACCCGGACTTTTACACCATTTACAATGCCTTAGCCGACACTAATCAATTTCCTTTGCTTGATATTCAAGGGACGGTGGTTCGTCCCAATCTGGATTTGGATCGAGACGGCTTGCCGGACGATTGGGAGCAATTCTACTTTGGCTCGTTGGGCGCGGGCGCAACAAATAGTTCGGATGGCGATGGCGTGAGCAATCTGGCGAAATATGTGGCCGGCGTTGACCCTACAAACCCTGCGACCGATCTCCAAATTCTGTCTGTCAATGACTCGACCAATGGTGTCGAAATTCACTTCACCTTTGCGCCGGATCGCCAATACAAGATTCTGTGGTCGGATGACCTCAAGAACTGGCAAACCGCAGCCAACCCAACGCTGGTTGACACTTCCGATTGGCTGTCAAAGACAGGAACCAACCTCGTCTATCCGGCCCCCGTGTACGCCATCTGGCGTTACACCAACCCGAGCGGCCAGCAGCGCTTCTACAAAATCGGCGTGCAATGAGAACGCCTCGCGCAAAAGCCGCGGCGGCCTTCACCCTGATAGAATTGCTGGCGGTCATAGCCATCATTGCGATCCTCGCCGCGCTGCTTCTGCCCGCGCTTAGTTCGGCCAAAAACCAAGCCAGAATGATCGAGGAGATTTCCGCTGGGAGACAATTGATGCTGGCCGTGCAGATGTACGGGGACGACTGGAACGGGGCTATGTTCCCCGGTTATTTTGCGAGTTCGACGGCGGTGGACAGCCAGAATCAGCCGCTCTTTTTTCCCGAGAATGCGCGTTATCCTTGGCGAATTGTTCCGTATTTGTCCGGTTCGATGAAGTTAATCTATTCTGGCGTTAATCGAGCGTTGCTGGACAACCTGCAGGCTAGCGATCCCTCCGGCTACGACTATTCCGTCAGCCTATTCCCGTCGTTGGGAATCAATTCGTATTTCATTGGCGGCAATCAAACCGAATTTCCCACCGCCACAGCCAACACCAAATTTGGAGACGGGACCGTTTTAACGAAAGTGCTTCAAGCCATCCATCCATCCAGTTTAATGGTGTTCATGTCGGCCTGCTCCGATGTCACGGGGAACAATGCGCAAGGCTATTATCAGGTCACGCCGCCATACTTGACCTCTCGCCAGTGGAGTCCGTCATACACGGCGTCTTTGACTCCCCAACAATGGGGATTTGTCGCGCCTCGGTTCAATAATCACTCCGCTGCGGCTTTGCTGGATGGACACGCCGAAAGCTTCAATCTGCAACAAATGCAGGACATGCGCCATTGGTGCAATCGGGCCGACCAGGCAAACTGGACATTAACTCCGTGAGCGTCGGTCATGGTTCGGCATCCGGTTTTCCCCTGGGCGCGCTTGATTGTTGCGCCGGAGTTTTAAGAGGATACAACCCAGGACAACAGCCGTAGGTTTCATGAAATGTGCTGCTGAAATGGCTCAAACTGTTGTATCCCACGGCCATCGCAGCTTCGGTGACGTTGCACTGGCCGTTGCGCAACAATTGGGCGCTGACCGTGACGGTTTTAGCCGGTGGCGCACAGAGTCCAAGGCTGCTTGCTTCCGCGCTGGCGCTTGTGCAGCTTCGCCCCGCTGGCGCAGCGTTGCACGGCCCTTCCCGCTGTGCCTTCTTCACCGGCTTGCGGCCCCGTCCACGTCAGGCCAATTAAGGCCGACGAAAACGAGGAGAAAGACCATGACAACGATTGATTTCACTTTGCTGATTGATGCTCTCGCCCGGCTCGCTGCCGCGCTCGCAGTATTCGTCACCGCCTGTCGCCGCCGTCGCCGTTAGGCGATGGTGCGACCTTGCCACTTTTCTTTGCTGGCTTTGGCCTCCGCACGTTGATCGCTGCCGCGTCCAGCGTGTTCTTGATGTGTGATGCGTAAAACGTCTCAATCATTTCGACGCTCGTGCGACAATTCTTGGCGACCTGATAAATGTCGGCCCCTTCCATCAGGCGCATACAGATGTAGGTGTGTCTGAGGCTGTAGGCCGTGCGGCGGTTGCCGTCACGGTCGAATTTCAAATTAAGCTCGGTGAGGATGGCGTTGAGCAAATCACAATTCGTTGGCCCAAAAATCGTGTCGGTCTCCTTTGGCTTGTTGCGCTTCCGCAACCGCTCAAAGGGCATGACTGCGCCGGTCATGCTTTTGCAGTAACCGACACCCCGCTTGCCGCGCACTTCGATTTCGAGGATGCGTTCGCCCGTTGCTTCATCGGTCACGATGGCAACGTCTCGAAATTCGAGGCGGCGGACTCGTCCGGCCTCAAGCCTGTATTGGCCATGAACAGAACGTAATCGTGGAATTGCTCTCGCAGCCACTTCCGATAAGGACTTTTCACGCTTTTCGCTTTCTCCCGCGTCGCTTTGTAAAGTCGTTTGTATTCGTCCGGCGTGAACCACGCCCGGTGCGAGATTTTACCCGACGCCTTGTAGGGCGCGGACAAGTCCGGCAGGAATGGCAGCCAGCCATGCCGGTAGGCGGCTTTGAGCACCTGCCGCAAGGTGACAACTTCCATGCGGATGGTGCCTCGCGCCGGGCGCTTGGGTTCGTCCGTCTTTGGGTCAATCCGCGAAGTCATGCGGTGGATGCGGTATTCCTGCACCAGACCGGGCGTAATTTCTGACACTACCTTGTCACCAAAAAAAGGCGGCAAGTGGACTCGGAGCATTCCGTGAATGATTCTGACATATTGCGGGCTGCGCTCTCCGGCGGTGATGGTCTCATACTCAAGTAGGAACTGGTCGGCTGCGTGCTTGAACGTCCTGCCGACTTTAAGCCCGCCTGCCCGGTTCTTGCCTCTGAGTTCAAGAAACCAGTCCTCGGCGAAGTCCTTCGCATGGGATAGGCTCGCCTCCTTCGTCGAGACGCGCCAGTTCTTGCCTGCAAGATACGTTGCGCACTGCCAATGACTGCTGTTTCCCCGGCGGTAAACGTGGAGTTTTCCGCCCATGAGCGTGTGATGTTCCGGCATAGGCATCCCCCCCTTCCCAAAAAAACCCTTAAAACTGCCCAAAAATGTGTAAGCTATGTGTAAGGGCATTTTCAGGCTCAGTCAATCAGAATATGGCTGATTTTACTCGTGGTTTTCGCCGTTCTTCGTTTTTCCATTTAGATTCCCTGTTTACGGCTGTATTTTATGTCTATTTGACAATACTGAGAAATTTCCTCTGTAAAATGTGCATGTGTAAGCCAGTGTGTAAGAAAATGCCGTTTTTTTGACTTTTGTAGTGGTCTCACACGTTTCTAAACACAAACTCTAGCGGGAGCCATGCGCAACACCTGCCGGAGCCGCCGCAAGATGATGCAATGGTGGGCTGATTATCTGGATGGCGTAGAGAAGAAGAAATGAACAATGTAGCGGGATTCTTGGCAAGCCATGGCTGGTAATTCTTTGGCTTCCATCAGCGGCAGAGTCACAATAAACCGCGAACCATCACCTAGCGTGCTTTTTACTGTAATATCCCCATTCATTAAGTGGGCAAGTTGCTGGCTGATAAACAACCCTAAGCCTGGCACAAAAGAAACATGCGCCAGAAAAGCCACTCCCGGAATGGTTCGCGGAACGGCGTGACCCCGCTCCTCGCCGAATCCAAGGCGGCGTAATCTTGTTTCAAGTGGCCGACGGACGTTTGGTGAAATGTCCGGCTTTGGTTCGCACGTCAAGTCGAAAATGCATCGAATGAGAAAGGGCGAGCAGTTCACAAAACTGACCGTTCTCCGTGTAATAAAAATTATCCAAGGTCACTTCGATTCCATCTTGGAGATTTCTCTTGAGCAGGGCTTTCCAATTTTTAACGGCGCAATCTATTTTCAAAGGCTTCATATTTAGTCCTTTGGAGGCTAACATTGCCGGATTCATCCAGCATTGCTTTGATAATGGCAACGGCGTTTTGACCGCATCCAGGGCGGCGCGATCTAGTTCGCCGCCGCCCTTGGACCGAAAGTGCGGATGATTGTGAACGCTGCGGGCCTAGATTTGTTTTGTCTTTCACCCAGCAGATTTGATGTAAATCAAAATATGGGTTGCTATTGGTGCTATAAAGAAACAAATGACTTATTGAGGATAACGACCATGGAATCCCCGCAGAATGGAGCCATTCCGAAACTCCATATTGCTTCCTTATGCGCAGGTGCGTATTGCTGCCCACGACCAATTGGCATGGGGTGAATACCCCATGCCGCTCACCTAGCCAGTCAGGTATCATTTCGCAGCCAGAGGCTAAAACAGAGATTAAGCCCAAAATTCACTTATGGATGAGACCGAGCATCAGCCTGAAGCCAAAGCGGAACCTACGCCTGAAGGCAAAGTGATGCCCCCGTCCGATTTGACGCCGCAGATCGCTAAGCGAGCCTATGAAATCCATGAGGAGCGAGGCAGCCAGAGCGATCCGGCAGTTCAGGACTGGGAGCAGGCGAAGCGAGAAATCCAAGAAGATCAGGCCAAAGCCGAGCCGAAGCCCGGAGCCAAAACGGAGACTAAACCTGAAACCAAAGCCGAGGTTAAGCCCGGAGCTAAAGCCGAAGCAAAATCTGAAACCAAAACCGCTCCGCCGTCGTTGAAGAAGAAAGTCTTGGTCGCGGGACTCCTCGTATTGGCAGTCGTAGCAGTCCTCGCGATTGGCTTCGGACTTGGGCGGTCGTGGGGAAACTCGAAAAAAGACCAGACCCGATTGGTCTTGTATGGGAATGTCGATCTGCGCCAAGTCGAACTGGCTTTCAACAATAGCGAGCGCATCGCTGAGGTGTTGGTCCAAGAAGGGGACAAGGTGACGCGCGGACAAACTCTGGCTCGGTTGGACACGAGCCGGCTCAAGCCGCAAGCGGCGGAGGTGGAAGCCGAGATGGAGACTCAACAGGCCATAGTGCAAAAACTGCATCATGGCAGTCGCCCGGAGGAAATCGCACAGTCCCAAGCCAATGTCGCGTCGGCCAAAGCGGATCTGGTCAATGCCGAGCAGCAATGGAGTCGGCTGAAGGCATTATCAAAGCTAACGACTGGCCGGGCCATTAGTCAACAAGATCTCGATAACGCCAAAGCCGCTTTGGACACGGCACGGGCGCGGTTCGAGGTGGCGCAAAAAGGTCTCGATCTGTCCACAATAGGACCAAGAGCGGAGGACATCGCCCAAGGGGAAGCACAACTGCGCGCCGATCAAGCCCAAGTTGATCTCTTGCACCAGAAATTGGCTGACGCCGAACTCGTTTCCCCGCGCGATGCCGTGGTGCGCTCCAGGCTCTTGGAGCCTGGCGAGATGATAACCCCCCAGAGGCCGGTTTTCAATCTGGCCATTACCGATCCAAAGTGGGTTAGAGCCTATGTTTCCGATCCCGACTTGGGGAAGATTCATCCAGGGATGAAAGCGTCGATCACTGCGGACAGTTTTCCTGGCCGGCCCTTTTCTGGGTGGGTCGGTTTCATTTCTTCTGTCGCCGAATTCACGCCTAAGGCCGTCGAGACAGTGGAGCTACGCTCCAGCCTGGTCTATGAAATTCGCGTTTTCGTGCAGGACCCCCAGGACGAATTGCGGCTGGGTATGCCAGCGACCGTGTCCCTTGAATTAAATCCGCCTGCCCGGAGCCAACCATAGGAAAGGTATCGAGCAAATGTCGTGGACAAAAATTCTCAGGAGCATGACAGTAGCTGGCATGGTTGGTGTCGGTGGCTGCGCCGTCGGCCCTGATTATCACCCCCCTGCCGCCCATTCTCCGGTCGCCTGGAGCTCGCCGATGGCAAACGGGCTGACCAACGGCGCGACCGCAGGTTCGACTTGGTGGAAGTCATTCAACGATGCTGAACTTGATTCCCTTATCCAGCGGGCGGCGCGATCAAATCTGGATTTGCGCGTGGCGGAAGCCCGGCTGCGACAAGCGCGGGCCGTGCGGGAAAGGAGCGCGGCCGATTTTATGCCGTCAGTTGATGCGTCCGCTTCTTATGCCAGACAACGACAGAGCGAGAACCAGCCGCTCATTGGAGCACTGCCGTTACCGCCGAACTTCCCCTTCGAATACAACGTTTATCAAGCTGGTTTCGACGCCTCATGGGAAATCGACCTTTTCGGCGGCAAGCGCCGTGCGCTGGAAGCGGCCACTGCGGAATGGGAAGGAACGATCGAAGCTCGAAACGACGCGATGGTAAGCTTGCTGGCCGAGGTCGCGAGAACTTATGTCGAATTGAGAGGCGGACAATATCGATTGGAAATCGCGCGGCGAAACCTCAAACTTCAGGAGGAAGCTTTGGAACTCACGCGCGCCCGCTTTCAAACTGGGGTTGCGAACGAGATTGATGTCACACGGGCGGCGGCCTTGCTTGCGGGCATACGGGCCGCAATTCCGCCTCTCAATACCACCGTGCGAAGCGCCATGTATGGTATGGCGGTCCTGCTCGGCCAGAAGCCGGGCGAGCTGGTGACTGAACTTTCTCCGACCATGCCGGTGCCACCGACTCCCCCGGAAGTTCCGATCGGGCTTCCCTCCGATCTTCTCCGCCGTCGTCCAGATGTTCGCCAGGCCGAACGGCAACTAGCGGCCGAGACCGCCCGCATTGGAGTGGCGAAATCGGACTGGTTTCCCAAGCTCTCCCTCACCGGGGATGTAGGGAGTGAAAGTGTCACCCTTGCCCAAGCGTTCAAGCCCGGCAGCCTTTTCTGGTCGCTTGGCCCGAGTCTGCAATGGCGGGCGCTCGATTTCGGCCGGGTGCGCGCGGAAGTGCGAACGCAAACCGCCGTTCAAGAGGCCGCGCTGGCGACATATGAGAAAGTCGTTTTGATTTCGCTGCAAGAGGCGGAGAACGCCGTCGTGACTTATGCACAGGAACAGAACCGACGCCAGGCGCTCGCTGACGAGGTCGCCGAAAACCGGCGCTCGCTGGATATGGCCGATGGTCTCTACGCCAAAGGACGCGTCAATTACCTCGACGTCCTTGATGCCCAACGCTCGCTCTACCAATCCGAAGACCAATTGGCGGTCAGCGATCAGGCGGTTTCGCTCGATCTCATCGCCCTCTATAAGGCGCTGGGCGGCGGATGGGAGACGCTGACGCGGGCGTCGGCGAAGGCGCTCTCAGCGGCTCCATCGCCATGACAACGCCCGCTTCCTCTCCCGCACTGCGTTTGGATGGCGTTCGCAAGTCCTTTCGCCGCGAGACTGGAGAAACGGTGCTTGCGCTCGACAACATTTCTTTTTCCGTCGTCAAGGGCGGACTTGCCGCCTTGGTCGGACCGGACGGAGCAGGCAAGACAACTCTGATCCGCCTCCTGGCGGGGCTAATGAAAGTCGATGGCGGCATCGTGACCGTACTTGGAATCGACGCGGCCAAGAATCCCCAAGCGATCCAGTCACGGATTTCTTATATGCCGCAGAAATTTGGACTGTATGACGATCTGACGATCCTGGAAAATCTGGACCTTTACGCTGACTTGCACGGGGTCACGACCGAAGAAAAGCGGACGCAATACACCCGCCTGATGGAAATGACCGGCTTAGACCCATTTCAAAAACGGCTGGCCGGAAAACTTTCCGGCGGGATGAAACAAAAGCTCGGCCTGGCCTGCACTCTCGTCCGTTCCCCGGAATTGCTGCTCTTGGACGAGCCGACCGTCGGGGTCGATCCGCTCTCCCGCAGGGAGCTATGGGAGATCATCCGTAAACTGGTCAAAGAGGGTATGACGGTCTTAATCAGCAGCAGTTTTCTTGATGAAGCGGACGCGTGTGAAAGCGTCCTGGTTTTGAATGAGGGGAAAAAGCTGGCGGAAGGGCCGCCGGCGGATGTGAGCAGTTGGGCGTTGGGCCGCACCTTTCTCTCGCAACCGCCGGAAGGAATGAAACCACGGGATTTCCAAGCTCGGCTTCTCGATGAGCCCGGCATCGTTGATGCCGTGCCAGAGGGCGGGCAAATACGACTCGTCAGCAATGCCGAATCGGGCCGATCCGGGCCCCGCATGTTCGCCGGTGCGGCAGCCCAGCCGACGCCTCCTCGGTTCGAGGATGGATTCATGGTGCTTTTGCAAGGGGCGGGACGAGCAAAAGCCAATCCGACCCGCACAGAAGAGAGCCGCCCGGAAAAACCTGCTGCCGATAGCGCCCGGGACGGCACCGTGGTTGAAGTCCACGATCTCAATCGGAGTTTCGGGAAATTTGTCGCCGTTGACCACGTGAATTTCAGCGTGAAGCGAGGAGAGATTTTTGGTCTGCTCGGACCGAACGGAGCGGGTAAGACCACGACGTTCCGCATGCTCTGCGGGCTCTTGCCCCCCTCGGGAGGCACATTGACGGTTGCAGGAGTTGATGTGCGCCAGGCCAGCGCCTCGGCCCGGCAGCATCTGGGCTACGTGGCGCAAAAGTTTTCGCTCTATGGGCAACTGACGGTCGGTGAGAACCTGGATTTTTTCGCGCGAGCCTACGGTCTTGGCGGCGGCAAAAAACGCGAACGGCTCGCGTGGGCCATGAGCCAATTCAATCTCGAACCCTTCGTTCACCTGCCCAGCGAGCAATTGCCGGGAGGATTCAAGCAACGCCTCGCCATGGCGGCCGCCCTCCTTCATCGGCCCGAGATTCTTTTCCTGGATGAACCGACCAGCGGCGCCGACCCCTTCGCCCGCCGCGAATTCTGGCAGCGGATCACGGCGCTTGCCACAAACGGGGTAACGGTGATCGTGACCACCCATTTGATGGCTGAGGCCGAGTATTGCGATCGGGCCGCAATCCTCGACAAGGGAAAAGTACTGGCTCAAGGCAGCCCGGCGGAACTCCGCGCCCACGCGCCAGCCGACGCAGGCCATAAAGCGACGATGGAGGACGCCTTCATCGCCATTGTTTTGAAGGCGCGTGGCCAGCAGGCAGGCAAATCCGGGGAGGGAACGTCATGAAGGATTGGCTGGCAAAATTGCGGCGAATCCGGGCCCTGACACTCAAGGAAACGCGGCAAGTCATCCGCGATCCTAGCAGCATCGCCATTGGCTGTGTCGTGCCGTTGCTGATGATTTTACTCTTCGGGTACGGTCTCTCGCTCGATATCAACCACGTTTCCGTCGCAGTCGTTGACGAAGACGACTCCTCAGACAGCACGGCACTCATTGGCGCTTTCCGGCTTTCGCCGTATTTCCGGGTGACGGTGGTTCACTCGATGGTAGAAGCGAATGTGCAGATGCTCAATCGAACGGTGGATGGAGTGCTGCGCATCCAGCCCGATTTTACCCGGCGCTGGCATTTGGGCGGGGCAGAAGTCCAGATTCTGGTCAATGGCACGGACGCAAACCAGGCGCGCATCATGCAAGGCTATGCCCAGGGGGTGGTCGCCCTATGGAGCGCGGCGCAGGCTGGATCAGACGGCGCCGCGTCCACCGGCCCTGTAATTACTGTTGACAGGATGTGGTTCAACGTCAGTAACGACAGTCATTATTTCATTGTCCCGGGCCTGATTGTCCTGGTCATGACGATCATCGGAGCGTTCCTCACCGCCATGGTGGTCGCCCGGGAATGGGAACGGGGAACGCTTGAGGCTCTTTTCGTCACTCCCATGCGACCGGGGGAGTTTCTCATCAGTAAGCTTATCCCCTACTTCGGATTGGGAATGTTCGGTTTCTTGCTCTGCATGCTGGCCGGCCAATTTCTTTTCCATGTCCCTATGCGTGGTTCCCTTTTCCTGCTCTGTCTCGCCTCGGTGATATACCTTCTGGTCGCTTTGGCCATAGGGCTGCTCCTATCGACTTTAGTCAAGAGCCAGTTCCTGGCCAGCCAGCTAGCTATGACACTAACTCTTATGCCGGCGATGATGCTCTCGGGTTTTCTTTACGACCTGCGCAGTATGCCAGTTTTCATTCAGGGAATCACCTACGCCATGCCGGCGAGATACGCGGTGGCGCTTATGCAAACTCTGTATCTTGCCGGTGACGTCGGAAGCGTGATCTGGCCGAACCTGGGGGTTCTGGCGGCGATGGCCGCGACGCTGTTGGTCTTAACCCGGCTGGCCACCCGTAAGCAGCTTTCCTGAGGCAAACGCATGCGCTCCTCCCTTCTTCGCATCCTCGCATTGATCCAGAAGGAATTTCTCGCCGTCCTCAAGGATCCTCGCAGCCGTTTCATCATCTTTCTGCCGCCAATGCTACAATGCCTGATTTTTGGATACGCCGCCAGCTTTGACCTCAATTCCATTCCCTACGCCGTCTTTGACGAGAGCCATAGCGCAGCCTCGACTGCATTTCTCTCCCGTCTGGATGGATCCGGCATTTTTCGGCGGCAGGCTGATCTCGTGCGGGTCATGGAAATTTCCACTTGGATCGACAGCCGCCGCGTACTTCTCGTCATCCGAATCGATCAGGATTTCGAGCGACACTTGCTCGCCGGTGAACCCGCACAGGTCCAGGTGACCGCCGACGGCCGCAATTCCAACACCGCGGGCACGGCTATGGGATATGTCGAGAGCGTGGTCGAAGATTTCAACGCTGACTGGCGATCCAGCCACGGTCAGCCCGGTCCGATCATTCAAATCGTCACCCGCTCATGGTATAATCCCAACCTGGATTCGCGCTGGAGCATGGTCCCGAGCCTGATTGGCACGCTGACGATGATGGGGACGATGATGCTCACGGCCATGTCCGTGGCCCGCGAGCGCGAGCAGGGAACATTCGACCAACTGCTCGTCACTCCGTTTCGCCCATTCGAGATCATGATAGGAAAGGCCGTTCCCAACATGGTCATCGGCCTGGCTCAAGCGACTACTATTTTACTGCTCGCGCAGTTTTGGTTTCACATTCCCTTCGTCGGTTCCTTTGTCGTCCTGTATGCCGGCCTCACTCTGTTCCTGATGGCCGCAGTCGGCCTCGGCCTTTTCGTTTCCTCCATCGCAGCGACCATGCAGCAGGCAATGCTTTTCGCTTTCATCCTAATATTGCCGTTTGCCCTCCTTTCCGGCCTGACCACGCCTTTCAACAGCATGCCGGAATTCCTTCAATCCGTCATGGTCATCAATCCTCTTCGTTACTCCCTTGACCTCACTAAACGGGTTTATCTGGAGGGCGCCGGTTTCGCCCAGCTCCTCTCTGATTTTTTACCGCTCGCAGCCATTGGTTTGGTGACCCTTTCCGTCGCCGCATGGTTATTCAGGTGGCGGTTGACCTAAGACTTTGTCACCGATTCAGATCGCCAGTTTCGCAAGTGCATTTCAAGCCGATTGTTCATCGAATTTAGACGGTTCATCTGTCGCTCTCATGGGTGTGACGGCAACATTCTTTGTTCACAGTTTCGCCTTTCGTAGCCGGAGTGCGTTACCAATGACGGATACGGAACTCAAGCTCATTGCCGCGCCCGCGATAACGGGACTAAGGAGAATGCCGAAAAATGGATAGAGCAAGCCTGCCGCGACAGGAATTCCTATCGCGTTATAGGCGAAGGCAAAAAAAAGGTTTTGCCTAATGTTTCGCATCATCGAACGGCTCAAGGTGATGGCCTTGACTATGCCGCGCAAGTCGCCTTTAACGAGCGTAATTCCCGCGCTTTCCATTGCCACATCCGTGCCGGTCCCCATTGCGATACCGACGTTGGCAGCGGCGAGCGCGGGTGCGTCATTGATACCGTCGCCTGCCATCGCCACGATCTGGCCTTGTTGTCGTAATTGCTGGATGCGTTCATGCTTTTGCTGTGGTTCAACGCCCGCTTCCACTTGATCGAGTCCGAGTGTTTTGGCGACGGAGTTTGCGGTGCGTTCATTGTCGCCGGTTAGCATGATAATTTTCAAACCAAGCTTGTGAAGTTGCGCGATGGCTTCGGGAGTGGATGCCTTGATGGGATCGGATACCGTAAGAATTCCGGCGGCCTTTCCATTAATGGCGACGAACATTGCCGTCTGCCCTTCCACCTGCAACGCCGTTGCCTTGGGTTCGATGCCTCCCATGTCTGCAACCCCGCGTTCCTGGAGGAATTTAAGTTTGCCAATAGCGACTTCACGCCCACCTATTTTTCCAAAGACTCCGCCACCCGTGACGGAAGTAAAGTCCGCCACGCTTTGCAGTTTCACGCCCCGGTCTTTTACGCCTTGCACAATTGCCGCAGCCAGTGGGTGTTCACTGTCCTGCTCAACCGATGCGGCAGCGAGCAACAATTCATCCTCACTGACACCATTGACGGGAAGGATTTGCGTGAGTCGTGGCTTCCCTTCGGTAAGCGTGCCAGTTTTATCCACGACTAGGGTGGTGACTTTCTCCATTACTTCCATCGCTTCGGCGTTGCGGATGAGTACGCCCGCCTGTGCGCCGCGTCCGATGCCGACCATGACGGACATCGGCGTGGCGAGTCCGAGCGCGCACGGACACGCGATGATGAGCACGGCGACCGCGTTGACGATGGCGTGAGCAAAGCGCGGTTCTGGGCCGACTAAAGCCCAGACGATGAAAGTCAACACGGCACAGGCCAGCACTGCCGGAACGAAGTAGCCGGATACTTTGTCGGCCATCGCCTGAATTGGCGCTCGGCTGCGTTGCGCGTCGGCAACCATCTTAACAATGTGCGCGAGCACGGTCTCGCTGCCAACGTGTTCGGCTTGGATGAGAAAACTGCCGGTGGTGTTGAGCGTGCCGCCGGTCACTTTGTCGCCGAGGTTTTTCTCCACTGGAATCGGCTCGCCGGAGATCATGGATTCGTCAATCGAGGTTTTGCCGTCAAGCATGACGCCATCCACTGGAATATTTTCGCCGGGACGGACGCGCAATTTCGCTCCGGTTTGAACAGATTCGAGCGGCACGTCGCGTTCTTCGCCATCTTGTACCAAATGCGCGGTTTTGGGTGCCAGGTTCAACAAAGCACGGATGGCGCTGCCGGTTTTGCTTCGCGCCCGCAATTCGAGCACCTGACCAAGTAATACGAGCACAATAATCACCGCCGCCGCCTCGAAATAAATTCCAACTTTGCCATCGTGTGCGAAAGAAATTGGAAATGCACCCGGCATGAGCATTACCACTGAGCTAAACAGATAGGCCGTGCCAACGCCAATGGCGATGAGCGTGAACATATTCAACTGCCAGGTGACGAGTGAATGCCAGCCGCGTTTAATGAATGGCCAGCCCGCCCAGAGCACGACTGGTGTTGAGAGAAGGAATTGAATCCAGCGTGACGTGTCACCCATTACCCATCCTTCGTGACCCAACGCGGGAATCAAGTGTGCCATCGCGAGCAGGAAGACTGGCAGAGCGAGCGCCCCGCCAATCCAGAACCGGTGTGTCATGTCGTTGAGTTCGGGGTTTCTTGCATCGACCGCTGACACGGTTTTCGGCTCCAACGTCATGCCGCACTTCGGGCAATTCCCCGGATGATCCTGTTGAACTTCCGGGTGCATCGGGCAGGTGTAAATGACCTTACCTGCTGTTGGCACAAGCTCGTCACTGGATGATTTCATCAACGTCAGGTTGCTTTTCTGGGTAATAATTGACTTCAAAATAGATTCGTGTCCTCGTAATTATTCCACTGGTCTGGGCGGCTTCACTATGGGGTATAACCCCACCTTGCTATGGATGCTGACGCTGCCAAATGAGAGAGGTGTCACAAGAAGTGACAGCTTTTCAGTAATGATACAATGCGAATTAACTGCCGATAGGTAAGGAATCCGTAAGCGTCAAAATTTGGTATGGATGGCCGAGCCTTCGGCTTTCCTCTCGTAATCTTCCAGCGACGGAATCCTCGTCAGAGCGCATTTCGCGTAGGCGCGATGGACGGCGTTGCTGTTGTCCCAACCAAGCCCATTGCGTGAATCGTTTGGGGATTTGCCGTCAAGCCACCGCCGCCACCCGCATCGGCACGATTTTCGCCTCGTAGTCTTCCAGCGATGGAACAATCACTTTGGCCTTTTTGGAATAGGCACGCGCGAAGGCTTTGGAACTGTGCCCAAGAGCCTGCTGTGCGAAGCGTTCGGGCATACCCACCGTCTTTGCCCGCTCCGCCCAGGCGTAACGGTAGCTGTGCAGCGATATGCCGGTAATGCCCACTGTCTTGAGCCGTTTAATGAACATCTTGGCGCGGTGGTTTTCTTTTATCCTCGCCATGCGCGGGAACAACGGGCCAAACTTCGGCAGCGACTCCAACACGCTGGCCGCTTCCGTGCCGAAAGTGATGACGACCGGCACGGCGGTCTTGCGCCGGTGGTAGGAAATGGTGCGGTCTTTCCAATCTATGTCCTCGGCGGTCAATTCCGCAATGTCGGTCTGCGAGCCGCCCAGGTGCCATAATAGCTGATAGTATGCCCGGGTTTCCGGGTTGTGCTCGCGCTCGATGATGATTCGGTGTTCATCGGCGGTGATGGCTCGCCGCTCCTTGTGTTCCACTGCGGGCCATTTCAGCTTGGGCAACACCGGCCAGGGCAGCCAGTGCATCCCGATGGCGAAGTTGTGCAGGCGGCGCAAGAACATGTTGGTGGAGATCGTGCCTGCGTTCAACACCTGCAAGAAGTGTTCGGACGCGGTTTCGATGAGTCTGCGGTTGCGGATGAGGTCATAGGCTTTGTCCTTCATCGCCGCCTGCCACCGCGCCTGCGTCGGGCCGGTCTTGAGCGGGAACATGGCGTCCATGACGTTTTGCCATGTCCGTTGCGCCATTGTCGGGTCGGCGTGCTGCAAATAGACCTGGGCGATTTGCAGGTTCATGGCCGGTTGCCGGGTGGCTTCGTTTTTGGTGTTTAGGAGCGTGATCGCCTCGGCTTCGTCTTTTGTGCGCAGGCTCGTTTGTTTGCCGGTCGCCGTTTCCTCGGCGTAAAACACGCTCCCTCGTCGGAACATTATGAATCTCGATTTCATGAGTTGATTCTCTGAATCGAGAAACCAGTCCGGTTTCGACCGCGTTCACGAACGCGAGTTTCGGCGAGTTTCAGCGGAGTTTTGGCAAATAGTGGCGAGTTGTGAGACCGCACACGCATTTACTGACACTTTCACTGACAGTGGCCAGTCCGGCGCTCTCAAACCGTTGCTACACACGTAGTTAGGCATGGAGCCAGTTGCCGGATTTGAACCGGCGACCCATGCTTTACGAAAGCATTGCTCTACCAACTGAGCTAAACTGGCGCCCGAAGGGATTGCAAATTAACTCAACGCAGCGCCCTGGGCAAGTGGATTCCCGACGCCAGCTTCATGGCAGTCGCTGTGTGGTCCAGCCGCCGTTCTGGCGCGTTTTAGACAGAGGAGTATTAACGAGGGCAAGAAAGCAGATTGCCGAACGCGTCCTTCGCGCCGTGAGACTGGCTGGATTTGGAACCGGTCCTCCCGCGGCGCGTATGAACATGGATTTTTCGCCTGACGCGGCGGGGGAGATCGCTTACTATCCGCTCCTCATGCAACGCGACACTATTACAGTTGAACGGTTTTACACCAGGGAATCCCAAAACCTCTCCTTGAAACTGGTAGCCGGGGCCACCGGATTGAACCGCGTCATCCGCGAGCCGACGGTCAACCGTCCGGGCCTGGCCCTGGCCGGTTTCACCCGTTACTTTGCCAACAAACGCCTGCAAATCATCGGCAACGCCGAGTCTTGCTTCTTGCGCACGCTCTCGCACCAAGAGCGCGTCGAGCGCTACGCGAACCTGTTTTCCTATAAAATCCCCGGCGTGATCTTCTCGCGCGGCATTGACCCGGACAAACTCTTTCTCCGGGCGGCGGAAAAGGCCCACGTGCCCATCTTCGTGACGCCCTTGATCACCATGAAGTTCATCAATCTGGCTACCCTCGCCTTGGAGATGCTTTTCGCCCCGCGCGGCAGCGACATGGGCAGCATGGTGGATATCCTGGGCATCGGCGTTATCATCCGCGGTGAAAGCGGCATCGGCAAAAGCGAGAGCGTGCTGGCCCTGATCGAGCGCGGCTATAGTTTGGTGGCCGACGATGTCACTCGTGTGACGTTGATGGACGGGCATGAGATCCTCGGCACGAGCGCCGAGGTGACTCGCAATCACATGGAGGTCCGCGGCATCGGCATCATTAACGTCGCGGACATGTTCGGAGTCAGAAGCATCCGCACCGAGAAGAGCGTGGATTTGGTCATTACTTTGAAGCCGTGGGAGGACGTGCCAGACGTGGAGCGGTTGGGCATGGATCAGCAATTCGTCAAAATCCTGGGCGTGCCCGTCCCCCACATGATCATTCCGGTCCGGCCCGGCCGCGATTTGGCCAGATTGATCGAAGTCGCGGCTTTTCATGTCAAACTCAAAGCGGCAGGCCGCAACCCGGCCAAGGAGTTGAATGACCGGGTGCTGGCGCAAATGGCCGGGCCGGATAAAATCTAGCGCATCATTGAGATAGGACATACATTTTCATGGCAAAAATTCTCCTCCGCAGACAACATAGCTCCGCATGAGCAGCGCAAAGAAGCCAGGCGGCAAACAGACCGCGCAACGTGAACTTGTTGTGATCAACAAGCTGGGCATCCACGCCCGCCCGGCCGCCCTTTTTGTCAAACTGGCCAATCGCTTCGCCTGCAATATCCTGGTCGAAAAAGACGGCGAGCAGGTCAACGGCAAGAGCATCATGGGGCTGATGATGCTGGCCGCCGGTCCCGGAAGCAAATTGGTGATTATTTGCGAGGGGGAGGATTGCCATCAAGCCCTCGATGAAATCGAGGCCCTCGTGAAACGCAAATTTGACGAACCATAGACTCATGCCCGGCAACTTCGATGTCCAATATGTGGCCCGCCTGGCGCGCATCGCCTTGACGCCGGCGGAAGAGGAAAAATTCGGCGTCCAACTTTCCCATGTTCTCGGATATATCGAGAAGCTCAACCAACTTGACGTCTCCGGCATCGAGCCGACCGCCCACGCCGTGCCCATGGTCAATGTCGTGCGTCCCGACGAAGTGCGGCCCTCCTTGACGAACCAGGAGGCCTTGCGCAACGCGCCCGCCAAAGCCAACGGCCTGTTCATGGTTCCCAAGATCGTCGAGTGACCGCCCCGGCCATGCTCAACCAGATGACCATTTCACAATTGGCCGACCGGCTCGGCCGGCGCGAGGTCTCGGCCCGCGAAATTCTGGACGCCTGCCTCAAACAGATTCAGCGAATTGACGGCCGCCTGCACGCCTTTCTCAGTTACGACGCCGACGACGCCACGGCGCAGGCCGAGGCCGCCGACAAGGCCCTGGCCGCCGGCGCGACACATGGCCAAAAACCAATGCTGGGCATTCCCGTTGGCATCAAGGACGTCATTGCCGTGCGCGATCAACCGCTTAACTGCGGCTCCAAGATACTTGGTTCGTTCCTCTCGCCCTACAGCGCCACCGTTGTCGAAAAATTGAAAGAAGCCGGCGCCGTTGTCTTTGGCCGCTTGAACATGGACGAGTTCGCCATGGGCAGTTCCACCGAGAACTCCGCCTTCGGTGTCACAAGCAATCCGTGGGACGCCACGCGCATCCCCGGCGGTTCTTCCGGTGGTTCCGCCGCCGCCGTCGCCGCCGCCGAATGTATCGCCTCGCTTGGCTCCGATACCGGCGGCTCAATTCGCCAACCCGCCGCGCTTTGCGGTTGCGTCGGGTTCAAACCCACTTACGGGCGCGTTTCGCGATACGGCCTGGTGGCCTTTGCTTCGTCACTCGACCAAATCGGGCCTTTGGCCCGGGAGGTGCGCGACGCCGCCACGGTGCTGGGCGTCATCAGCGGGCACGACCCGCGCGATTCCACCAGCGTGCCGGAGCCAGTGCCCGATTATGGAGCGGCCCTCGAAGTCCCGATCAAAGGCCTTAAATTGGGCCTGCCCAAAGAATACATGATCGGCGGTTTGAGCGCGGAGGTCAGCGGGGCGGTGCAAGCCGCTGTCAAGCAATTCGAGAAGCTGGGCGCGGAGATTGTCGAAGTATCACTCCCGCACACCGATTACGCCGTGGCCACTTATTACATAGTGGCCACCGCCGAGGCCAGCGCCAATCTGGCGCGGTTCGACGGGATTCGTTACGGGGCGCGCGTGGACGGCGTTGATCCGACCGATCTTTATTGCAAAACGCGCGGGGCTGGATTCGGCGCGGAAGTCAAACGCCGCGTTATTCTGGGCGCCTACGTTCTGAGCAGCGGCTACCACGATGCCTATTATTTGCGGGCGCAGAAAGTCCGTACGTTGATTCGACGGGATTTTTTGGAGGCATTCGAGAAAGTGGATGCCATCATCACCCCGACCACTCCGACGGCCGCCTTCAAAATTGGGGAAAAGGCGGACGATCCGTTGCAGATGTATCTGTCCGATATTTTCACGATTTCGTGCAATCTGGCCGGCATCTGCGGCCTGAGCCTGCCGTGCGGCTTCACCGCCAACCCCAAGCTGCCGATTGGATTGCAGATTCTGGGCCAACCCTTCGGCGAGGCCACCATCCTGAGATTGGCCCACGCCTACGAACAAAGCACCGGCTGGCACAAAGAGCGCCCGCCGGAACAGCCGTGAGAGGGACCGGGCGGAAGTCCGCCTGCCTCGAGAAAGGATCGGCACTGCTGTCAGTCCAAGTAGCTGCGCAAGCCAAATTGCGTCGCCTCTCGTTCGTGAGGTTCTTCCTGGCGGACTTGGACTAAATTCGCAGGCAGCCACGCCTCCCTTGTGGAGTCCAGGTAGTCAACCGCGGCCAGCATCGCGGGTACAACGGTATGCGACTCGTTGGCCCGCCAGACTGCATGACGCAGATATTCCTGGTGCGCCATGACCCTTTCGGAGAGGTCCTCATCACCCAAAACATTGCGCAGGTTTGGCGTGGCCCGCATCGCTGTATAAATATCATCTAACACGGTCGCGCTCAGGGTGGCGCAGCCCTTCCACACACGCACAATATCACTGGGATAGATTTGGAAGCCGTGCTTGAACCGGGCCGCGTCGAGCACGGCGAGACCTTCAGCGTAAGTGATGATCATTCCAGCCCAGAGCGCCCTGTGCAATTCTTCCAGCACACTTTCCGCATCGTCACCAAAATGGCCCCTGGATTGCCGCACGGGACTGGAGATCAACGCGCGTTGTCGTTCCCACGCGGACGAACTCTCCACGGCCATGGTGGCATCAATGGTCGGCGTCTGTAATTCCAATTCCCGCGCGCTCTGCTTGATCCACCTCGCCGTTTCATCAGTCTTGGCTCTCTCCAGCCTGCCCGCCAGTTGCAATCGTCCAGTCTGTCCATGAGCCGGGTTGATCAGGCATCCGGAAATCTCCATCAAATGGCCTTTGAGAACCCCTAAGTGCCACACCCCCGCGGGGTCGTTCATTTCCTCGTCGGTCAGAAGCAATGTGGCCTTCGTCAAGTCGAAAGTCTCTGAGAGAAGTTGCGCCAGTCCGCACTCGATCCCGGCATGAACCATGTTCACAAAGTGCGCGGCCGCCGCGCAGCCTACATAACTTACGCAGGGCTGGCCTTGGTGCTCGGCGGCGATGGCTTCCCACAAATGGCGCGTCCGCAATTGGGATTCGTACGAACCACCGGCCGTGAAAATGGAACCCCAACGCGCCCCTTCTTCGCCCCCGGCGATTCCCAGCGCCATGAACCCAACCGATTTGGGGGCCAACTTCTGGCTTCGCCGCAAGGTGTCTTTGAAATAGGAATTGCCGGCATCCACCAAGACGTCTCCATCGCCCAATAACGGCATTAACTCATTGATGTTGGCGTCCGTGGAGGTGTTTTGTGCGTTGGAAAGCAGAATGGTTCGCGGCGCCCGCAGCATGCCAGTCAACTCAGAGAGGCTGGCCGCGCCGGCGATTCTGTCGGACGGCGACGGGGCGCCGACCGGATCCCAGACCGCCACTTTGAACTGATGGTCCTTGAAATTAAGAGCCAAGTTTCGGCTGAAAACGTCCAGACCAACAATTCCCACGTCGCATTGGGCTGTATCTACTTTTGCCATGTTTAACTTTCAACTTGATCGCCAGACCTTTGAATTCATCGCGCGAGATCATCAGGCTAATCTTGAAATTATACACTCGTATCGTTCCGGCGCTATGGGGTATTCACCCCATACGCTTCATAGTCGTTTATATGAGTATATTATGGGCGAATGCGGTTCCGGCGCTATGGGGTGTTCTCCCCAGTCCCTTGGATCAGACATGACAAACCCCTTCCGAGGGAGCATCAACGGGAGAGCCGAGTCTGGCCCTGTTTGGCGGCGTAGTTTGAGAGGGGAAGCCAAGGCCGGCAAGCCTTGGCGCCGTGGGGGAATTAAGAGTCCTGCAACAAGCTGGATGGAGCCACGCCGGCCCAGCGGCAAACCTCCAGATGCGTCTCGGGGCCGTAGTGGCGAGGGATGCAGTTCACATAGAGCGTTCCGTCCTTGAGCGCCTTAATGACCGCTTTTTTATTGACTGGGACGCCTGCCTTCAAAATACAGTCGGCGGTTCTTTTCGTCAAACCGTTCGGAAGAATAATCGCTTTCATGCAAAAAAGATTAGGACATCCATATTCAAAAATCACGAAAAATGGAATGGAAAATCGCGGCCCTTTGGAGGGCGCCCCGCGAAAATCGGTCGCAAAGGCCGGCGCGCGCTCTTCATGGCTAATTCCAATGGCAAATCCAACCGCGCCCGGCGATTTTCAGGACCTGCCCATTTAAAAGGACATTGACCGGCTCGTCGTTGAAATTCTCGACGACCCAGCCGCTGGGGCTGAACAAATAGAGCGCCACCTGGTCGGGCGCGCTGAAACTGACCTGAAGCGCCTTGAGCAGCGGCGCGCGCAAATCGTCCAATGGCGCCCGCTGCTGCACCAGCAAATAATCCGGCGGTCGCGGCAGCGTCACCACCCGGACGTTCGCCGCCGGAAGATTGAGCCGGGGCGATAACAGTTTGGCCAGCATATCCGTCATCAACACCGGCCGCCCGGTCTTGATGTAATCATTGATCTCAGCAACTATGTTCGGGTCGTCAAAGGCATGGACCGAGAAGAAGGCCGCCGGAGCGTTGGTCGGGAATTGATGGCAGGGCACCAGAGGCAGGCCCATCATCCCCAGGAAATCGAAGACCCGCGCTTCGGTGCCGGCTCCACTGTTGATCGGTTTGTAGGCGGCGATTCCCAGAGGACGCCTCTTTTGCACTTCTCGCGCCGTGGCGAGCAGTTCAGGCAAATTGGCGCGCAGGGCCGCGGTGTCCGCCTGGCCGGTGTCGGTTGGCCAGGGAATGGAACTGGGAAATCTGGATTGCGCCGCCGGGTTGAGGCCGCCGTAACAGAAAAGCAGGCTTTCCCGCGCGCCAGCCAGAATGGTTTGGCGGGCCTGCTCGACGTAGTTCGATTCCGTCGTGCCGAGCCAATCGTACCAACCGCCCCCGCACTTGTCCCCGCCGATTTCGCCGAGCCATCGCATCAGGAAATAGCCCTCGTATTGGACCGTGCCGCCCCAATGCACTTCATTGGTGTAGTCCCGCGTTTCGGTTCCAACCCAAATCCGGTCGAAGGCGGCGGTTTCGCGCCCCACGTCATAGCCCCGCTCCTGGTACATGTCGTACCATTGCGGATACTTGATGATCAAGCGGACCTTGGGATTGACTTTTTTCGCGGGCGCCAGCACCCGGTCCTGGGACACATGCAGCATCAAGGTGCAATGATAATCCGCCCAGGTATCGCTCTCAACCGGATAGGTTTTGTCGCCGACGGTGACGCGTTTCGCCTGCCGGGCCGCGTCGCAAACCTCGCACCTGCAATCCTCGAAGAAAAAATCATCAATCATGATCTCATCAAACATACTGGCAGCGTACTCAAAGACGGCCTGCAGTTTCGCCTGGGTCCGCTGATCGGTGTAACAGCAGACCAAAGGCCCCCAGCCGCTCGAGGGTTTGCCAAGCTCGGTCGTCGTCACGCAGCCGGAAACCAGAAACCCCGCCGTCTTGAATCGGTCGCGCGCGTGCTGGAGGGTTTCCCGCTCGGCCTGGTAATTGTCGCGAAACGCTTCGAGAAAGACATGGGTGATGCCGGAGGCTTTGCACCAGGCGATGGCCTCGTCAATGCCGGCGTCGGTGGACAAACAGTGGAGCACGTCCTGCGCGGAGAAAAGCGTCGCGAAGCGGTGGACGCCGGCGGAATCCTGGGCCAATTGCCACAAGTTGATTTGGGCATGGATTGGAGCGGCCAGAAATCCGGCCAGCCATGCGAACATAAGGCATTTGCGCATATCAGGGGGTGGTTCCCCTTCCTGAATTTACCGCCACAGCCGGGCGGAATTCAAGCCCTCTTTGGCATCACTTCATAATCTTAATCATAATCATAATCTTAATCCTAATCTTCTTCTTTACAAACGGAAAGAGATTAAGATTAAGATTAAGAAGCGAATGCCCCTTGGCCGGGCGCAGGACAAATTTCTTCCTCGGCAACTGTTGTGCCGGGAGAAGGAGTAGATTTCATATATATGTTCCCCATATACGGCGGCCTTTTTCTCTCTCTCCCCGCCTGCGGGGAGAGAGCCGGAGAGAGGGGTTCCGCCCTACGGCAAGGCCCCTCCTCTCCCCAACTCTCTCCTCCACTGCGTGGAGGAGAGGAAGCCAAATCTACCGCCTCGCGGTGGCCAACGGCACGACTCGACACAACTCGTGAAGAATTTTGTCCTGTGCTCTTGCGGGTTTTCAATCTGCAAGGGCGCTTGACAATCGTGCCGGTTCATGCGAGCACTTTTAAGAGCAGCCGCCAATACCAGCTTGGAACTGGATGCGCTTGCAGCCTCCGCCACCGCGAGTCAATTATGAAGCAAAGATCATTAGCGCAGCCTGGGAAGACAGCTTTCACGTTGATAGAGTTGCTGGTGGTCATAGCCATTATCGCCATTTTGGCGGCGCTTCTGCTGCCGTCCTTGACCAAAGCGAAGGTGCAAGCCCAGGCAGTCTATTGCTTAAATAACAACAAGGAATTGGCCCTGGCGTGGCTCATGTACGCCCATGATAACAACGACCGCCTCGTCCCAAACCAAAACGAGGACGGTCCCGAAGAGGGACAAGCGCCCGGGAGTTGGGTCTGCGGCTTCATGGACCAGCTCGCGAGCACCAAGGACAATACCAACTTGGATCTGATACTGAACCCCACCAATGCCTTGTTGGCACAGTATTTTGCCAGCCAGCGGAACACCTATCTGTGTCCGGCGGACAATTTTCTTTCTCCACCCCAGGCCGCGCTGGGGTGGGGCAGGCGTGTCCGCAGTGTGGCCATGAATTATTTTATGGGGCCGGGCACTGCCGGGCGGCCCGACAAGGCTGGTGGGGACGCGATGTTTTACCTGAAAATATCCGATATGAGGAAGCTCCCGCCAGCCTCGGCGTTCGTCTTTGCCGACGAGCAGTGGGACACGCTTAACGACGCCGTGATGTACATCTCATTGTATGAAGCGGATGGAGGATGGGACGATCTTCCGGCAGGTTATCATAACAAAGCGTGCTGCTTCTCCTTCGCGGACGGACACGCCGAGATTCACAGATGGCAAAATCCTGGCACCGTCGTGCCAGTCCAGTACCAAGGCTATGCCGTAGCGGCTGCCGAGGCCGACGCTTCCATGGTGAAAGATGCCAGCGACATCCGATGGATGGAGCAACATCTCAGCGAACCTATCGGAGAATAGAAACGCGATCAAATCAAGAGCAGGCGTGGAAAAGCCGATATTGGGAATTGGGCTTTTCCTCAGTGCGGGGGGCGGTTAGCTTCAGGAGGCAATGATGACGAAAGACATTTCCGGCGCCATTGATCTGCGCAGTGATACGATGACGAAACCGACAGCCGCCATGCGTGAGGAGATGGCTGCGGCCGAAGTGGGCGACGACGTATTCGGCGAGGACCCGACAGTGCGGGCATTGGAAACCGAAACGGCGGCGTTGCTGGGAAAAGAAGCGGCGCTGTTTACGGTCTCCGGCACGATGGCCAACCAGCTTGCCATCCGATCCCACACCGAGCCAGGGGACGAGATTCTGGTGGAGGCGAACGCACACCTCTATTATTACGAAGGCGGCGGTCCGGCGGCGTTGAGCGGGGTCATGTGCCGCTGTTTGCAGGGCGAACGCGGCGTGTTCTCCGGCGCCGACGTCGAGTCCGCTCTGCGCCCACCGGATTCACACTTTCCTTGCACCCGACTGGTCTGCATCGAGAATACGCACAATCGCGGCGGCGGCAAAATCTGGCCCCTGGAGCGGATCGAAGAGGTTGCGGGGGCGGCGCGGCGGCATGGACTTCAATTGCACCTGGACGGGGCGCGCCTTTGGAATGCGGCTGTGGCGACGGGCATCGCCGAGAGGCAATGGGCGGCGCCGTTCGACACGGTGAGCGTGTGTTTTTCCAAGGGGCTTGGGGCGCCGGTTGGCTCGGCCCTGGCTGGTTCAAAGGCTTTGCTGGCGCGCGCCAAGCGTTTCCGCAAGATGTTTGGCGGCGGGATGCGGCAAGCCGGGATCATCGCCGCGGGCGCCCTGTTCGCGCTGCGAAATCACCGCGCCCGCCTGGCGGAGGACCATGCCAACGCCAAAGCGCTGGCTGAGGGGATCAGCCGCTGCAAGGGATTTGAGATTGCGCCAACTGAAGTGGAAACGAATATGGTGCGATTTCGCCTGCCGGGGATGTCGGCGCAGGAAGTTGTTGAGCGGCTCCGATTGCGCGGGGTGCTGGTACTAGCCGCCGACCGTTTGACGATTCGGGCCGTGACGAGTCTGATAGTTTCTGCCGAAGACATCCGCCTCGCGGTCAATACCATAGCTAAGGTGACGGAAGGGTAAAGTGAAATCGTGCCTCTCCAAAGGCAGGCTAGGGCTCAACGCTGCCGTGGGTGAAATTCCACAACCGGAAGAACAGATTGCTTGCGGGCAATGGGAGAGTGACGCTCTTTACTCCGCTATTGGTGGAAGTCTGATACTCGGCGAGCTGCCAATTTGTGGTGGTAAAATCTGAATTTGTCTGGAGAGCAAAGTGGGCATAAAGCGAAGGCCATGAGAGAACGACAGCATTGGAAGCAGCGGTGGCGGCCGTCAACACCGGGGGCGCAAAGTTAATGGAAAAATCCATTGAGCCGTTTTGATACTCAACCAGCGTCGAATTGCTGATCGTAATGCTTCCCAGGGCGCCACTCATCACCCAAAGACCATTCCGTCCACTGACGCCAAGTCCGTAATCGGGAATGTTCACTTTATTGATGGTGGTGTCGGAGAGTGTGCGTTGCCCAGACTGGCCATTGGTTCCAGCGACAATCACGTTCAATCCATCGGATATGCTGTCCACTATGTCCAGATTGCTGATTTCGATGCCAGAGATGCTGTATGGATCCATGCAGAGCTGAAGGGCAGCGCGCCATCCAAAACCGAGATCGTAGCCGCCGCAGCGAATTAGATCGCAATTTTGCAGCACGTTTGTGCCGCTGAAGACATTGGTGCCGACTGGAAATGTGGTGCTGATCAGCACACCACAGCCATAGGTAATGTCTTGAAACAAACAGTCTTCAATCACGTTGCCCGGGCCTCCATAGATGGCCCCGCCGTTCGCCAGAAAGGGCGCCTGTCCCGTGCAGTGCGTGATGAGGTTGAATCCGGGCGAATACATCTGCTGGGTGTAGGTCGTGGGCCATATTGGAAAACAGTCGTCGCCCGTCCCCCGAGCCGAGCAGTTCGTCACAATCGTGCCTTGCATCCCCACACAGAGGTTGATACCGTCCGCAATCGTGTCCCGGAAGCGGCAACTGTCAACGACCAGACCCTGCGAATTGACGATCCACGCTCCGGTCTTGGTGTGTTCGACCCAGACGCGCGAGATGGTTGACCCGGCGCCATAAGACCCGCCAAGACCATCGTTTGGTTCACTATCATTTCGGTAGTTCAATTTTCCCGTGATCGCGAAATCAGAAAGATGGATGTGACTGCCAGTTCCGTTCAAACTCACCCTCAAGGATGAATTGGTGTATTCAACGGGATTGCCGACGAGGGTTGTGGACCACATGCCAGCTCCCTGAAGAGTCATATTGGACGGGATATTGATGACGCCGGCAACCATGTATGTTCCCGGAGGCATCCAAACGCTTGCGCCTTGGGCATTGGCCGCCGTGATGCAGCTCCTGATCGCGGCGGTATCGTCCGTCAAGCCGGCGCCGCCAGCGCCGTAGGCGGTCACGGACAACGAATTCGACGGTGCGTTCAGAGGAGGAGCGACGTTTTCCAGATCAACAAGATCAATGATGTAGTACTCAGCGGTATCGTTGCTGCCTTTTTCCAGACGGACCACATCGCCTGGGTTGAGCGACAAACCGTTGAGCCGAACCTCATCATAGAAATTCCTCGGCGAACCAGCGCTCGGCGTATTGACCCATGGATAAGAGCCATACAGCCATGAATACTTGGATGTGACTGGCAGTTCTTGCACAAACGCGCCGTTGGTGTAAAGACTGAGAGTCGAATCCATTCCCAGCCCATTCGTCGTATCCGGCAGGCTATAACGCACCACGATCGCATTCGCGGCCGCCTGGGCAGCGAACTCCACATATTGCCCGGTGGCATAGAGTGCGACGCATTTTCTGCCGGAGGATTCCGACGCGACCACATTGGGGGCATACTGCGGTCCCCAAATGCTGCCGTTATTGGCCATGTCTTCGGCTTCGTATGTGGTCCAGGGCACACTTGCGCCCCGCGATGGAGCGGCTGTTTGTGCCTGCATCGAGACGGCGCCTATCGCCAGCACGGTCAGGATGATTATTTTAATGGGATTGACCTGAAGGATCAATTTATATTTAAAGGATTTCACGGTTTTCCTGAGTGCTGGAAAGTAGCACGATCACGGCGCTTTTCAAGTTCAACAATCTCCGATGGCCGTCCGGTTATTTTATTGGTCGGGCGGATAGCTTGGGATTGAAAAATACTTTAAAGTTCATAATAAAGCGCCGTCACAAGCCATCAGCCAGGCTTGGGAGGCGCTGGATAACACCAAAAGCCGGCAAAGGTCGCTCCGCCGGCCATGGATTGGAATGATGACCATGTCCACGAACAGCCAGCAACCGCTTAAGGCGACGTGACAAGCAGATAACCCGCGTTGCCGCCCGGCGTCGTGACGGTCGTTGTTGTGCTGATCCCACCGGAAGCAATTCCCGTCTGCAGTGTGGTGCTGAATCCCGTCCGCAGATTGGAGGCGAACTTAACGCTATAGGTTTGGCCGGGCAACGATTGCCAGGTAAGCGTGAACTGCATGGTAATTGGGTTATAGTTTCCAGACGTGATGCTTGGCGGCGGCGGCGCAGTATTGATCAAGACGAAGTTGTCGAAAAAGAAAGGCGACTGGGTCCAGTTAGCCGCAGGCTCGCTATAAGAGAAGTTTATGGTCGAATTGGGCCAGTAGGGGATTTGGTCGAGGGTGAGCGAATAGGTCTCGCGTTGCAGCCCAGTTTGCCCGGCGGACTGACGGCGGCCAGTGGACATGGGGAAAGCCGCTGCGTACTGCCCGTTATAATCAATGTTGATATAATCTCCGTCGCTGGCTCCCTGCGGGATCGCAACCATCGGCGTTGTGACATCGAAGCGCAATGTGTAATTGGTCAGTAGATAGGCTACGGGATTTGCAGAGGTGAGCCGGGCCAGCAGGGAGTTTGTCGGAAATGCAAGAGTGAATATGCCATACGAATAATAGGGGTTGGCCACGGTCACTGCCAATGAATTAGTGCCGCTGGTGACAGAGAAATCGCTCACTTGGGCCAAGGTGTAGGGATAACCCGGGGTGTCCACGTTGGGCACGCCGCCGTCTGCGGTGGCGTTGTATTGGCCGTTTGTGCTGTAGAACGAAACGGTAACGCCAGAACCTATGTCAGCGATGCCAGCCAACGCAGCATTAGTGGAACCCTCAAACGATTGCAGGGGAGTCACCACTGGGACGGTCGCCGGTGTCGCGTACGTGTCCACGAGGCGAACATTGTCCAGGTAAATCGTAAAATTGGTCAGAGGTTCAGTCACGCCGGCAAATTGGTCCACGATCAGCGCCGTCACCCCTTGAATGCCGGCAGCGCCAAAATCTGCGGCATTATTCGTCGAAGGCGGGTTGCTGGGAAGCCCGATACCCGGCAACTCGACCGGCACGGAAAAACTGACGGTTCCATACTGGATACCATTTGTGTAGGTGGCGACGACTGCCCCGGCGGATCGGGCGTATTCCCAATCGTTTGCGATCAGGAAATGTTGGTTGTAATAACTCAACAGATTGTAGTTCTCGAAGACGATGTCATAACGAAGGATGTAACGTGCCGCCTGGTTCGAGGAAACGGCATTTTCCAGCAAAGTGGCAGCGGCGTCGGAGAGAGCGAACGACATGTCGTTCCCAAAGCCGTCCAGCGGAAAGACAACTTTCATGGAGTTGGTGCCTTGCGTAACGCGCGGGTCGCTGGGATCGGTCGCCGTGTAAACGCTGATGGCGACATCGCCGCCAGTCCGTACGCCGTAACCGTTGAAGATCGCGAGGTTGGTTTGACCTTCGCTGTTGGTCGTGAAACCGTTTTCGAACCCTTCCAGCACGACGGTGCTGCCAGCATGGGTTGTCAGGGCCGGGAGTGCCTCAATGGCAAGGACGATGAGTAGTTTATGGAGCGGGATTTTCATAACAATTTAGTTGATTAATACTGAGATTTCATTGTGGATGTGGAGTGCATTGGGCCAGCCAGGCGAGATCGGGATTGCTGGTCACCGTAATTTGCTGCGAGTATCCGATTCTGTAGTTTAGCGGCGGATAGATGACAGGCACAAGCGCGGTGGAACTGATCCATTTGTGAATGATGGCGTGCCCGTCGGCAAACCCCATCCCGCAGTCTCCGGCATGTTGGCTGCCGGGCAGTTCCGTGAATTGGCCCGTCCCATTGGTGTAGCCGTAAAAGGTATAGAGAACTCCGTCATCAATGGCATCGGGATGTTCATCGGTGAAAACCCAAGTGTTGGCGGGGCCGGGGTGGATCAAATCGCTCGTTTTGACAGCCCGCCAGAATTGGGAGCTAAAGGAAAAGCCATCGTAAGTTTCCCCGTCCCCGAGCGCCCCATCCATGGCCACACTTCGGGCGCGAGCCGACCAGCCAAGGGAAGCCTCCGCCGGGCTGACGTAATTTGCGGCCGGGCAGGCAAAAATCTGATGTTGACCACCGACATTGGGTCCGAGCAAGGACCAGGCGCCGCTGATTAAATAGGTCGTGTTGGTGTTTTGCTCGCCTGTGGTGAAATCCATGAAGCCGTAAATCCAGGAAGGCGTGCCCTCATAAAATAAACTCTGATCGGAGTTGATGGGCAAACGCCCCCCGTTGTCATCGGCGTACATGATCCAGGCGAGATCGAGTTGTTTATTGTTGCTCATACAGCGAGCAGCCACGGCTTGGGTCTTGGCGCGGGCCAAGACAGGCAGCAACAAAGCCGCCAGAATGGCGATTATGGCAATAACAACTAATAACTCGATCAGCGTAAACGCCGTTGCCTGTTTGCTCGTTTCTCTTTTCATTCCTTTACACTGGCCACCTTCCTCCATCGCCGCGCCGCCCACAAGTTTTGCGCCATTCGACCGTTCGATGGGTTGACAATCCTAGCCATGAATGATCTGACGGGGTAGTCGCATGAAGTGACTGCAAACCCAGCCCCCCCGCCAAAGGGCAAGCCCTAAGGCCGCGAATATTTGGCCACCGCCTCGGTGCGCGAGTGAACATGCAATTTCTCGTAGATGCGTCGAACGTAGGTGCGGACGCTATCAATGCTGATGTTCAATTGTTCGCCCGTTTTTTCATACGTCAGTCCTTTGGCCAGGCAATCCAGGACTTTATGTTCTCTTGGAGAGAGCCGGCCCATCTCCGCCGCCGTCCGCCCGGGTTCACGAAAGGACGCGAGTACTTTCCGCGCAATCGAATGGGACATCGGAGAGCCGCCTTCATGCACTTCCTGAATTGCCTCCAGCAACCTGGCGGGCGTGAGCCGCTTGAGCATGTAGCCGGTAGCGCCCGCCTCCAACGCCGCGAAAATCTGTTCCGGATCCTCATAAACAGTCAGCATGACGATCTGCACTTCCGGCTTCATGGCCTTCAGTCGTCTTACGCATTCGATGCCACTCATTCCAGTCAAGTGAATATCCATCAAGATCACGTCCGGCCATTGGGTCGGAAGATGCACCAGGGCCTCCTCCCCACTGGGAAAGGCGCTTAAACAGCAGAAGCCGGGGGAGCCATTGACAAAAAGGGCGATGGATTGACGGAGGCTGCTTTCGTCATCCACCACGGAAACGGAAATCATGGAGCCGCCTTTCTCAGGCCGGCCTGGGCCAGAGGAAGAACAAAACGGATGACTGTTCCGCCTCCAGGCTCGGATTTTACCGAGCAATCCCCGCCAATCTGGGTCAAGCGCTGCCGCATATTGCGCAAACCGTTGCCCAGCGCGGCTGAAGCAGCCACGGTTCCTGCTCCCGTCCGCGGCGGGACAAAGCCTTTGCCATTGTCCAAAATAAGAATCTCCAGCGTCGTATCGTCGCAAACAACGGAAACTCTGGCCCGGGTGGCTGCGGAGTGTTTGAGCACATTGGTGAAGGCTTCGTGCATGGCCAGCAACAAATGATGGCGCAAGTGGGACGAGAGGGGGTGAGGCGGCGGTTGCGCGGGCATGTCTAATTCGCACTCCAGGCCGGTTTCTTGAAAATATTCCCGGGCGTAGTGTCCGATGTAGGAGACCACGTTTTCGAGCATGTCATTCTGTGGATTGATCGCCCATACAATGTTGTCAAGTGAAGAGAGGACTTCCCGGGAAGAGTCGGAAATTGATCCGATTTGGCGTTGGAGATCGGAGGAGAGATCGGGACTGCGGCGGGCGTGTTCGCTCAAAAAAGAGATGCGGCACAATTTGGCCCCCATTTCATCATGCAGGTCCTGGGCAATGCGCGTTCTCTCCCGTTCGAGCGCCTTTTCCTGTTCCAATCGTCTGAGCCGGCGCTGCGAGGTTTTCTTCTCCACCATGAGGACGACGCCCGCCACTGAAATCAACATGCCCAGGGCCGCCAGCAGGCGGACCCACCACGCTTGCCAAAAATGCGGCAAAACCGTCAGCGCCAGAAGCACGCCGGTCTCGGACCAGGCTCCGTCCGCGTTGCAGGCCGCCACGCGGAACGCATATTGTCCAGGAGGAAGATAGTTATAGAGAGCGGAGCGGCGCGTGCCCGCCTCCAACCAATCGCTGTCCAAACTGTCGAGCCGATAACGGAATCGCACGCGCTCGGGGGAATCAAAACTTACTCCCGTGTAGCGGAACTCGAGGCGATGCCGGCCCGGTGAAATGCGCAACGCCCCGAGTTGCGCCTGCTGGCTCCTTGCTCTCGCGGTTGGCCCGCCCAGGGCTGGCGCGGAAATGCGAAACTGTGTATCCGGCACGCCATCCAAAAGTACTTCCTCGAGCATCACCGTCGGCGGGACCGTCTCGTCCACGAGTGGGCGCGGGTCAACCACCACGACACCTTTCAAGGTCGAGAACAAGAGCAAACCCGACTTGGTTTTGAGACCTGCGGGTGAAAAACCACCGGTGCATTCCTCGGAGAGCATTCCTTCCGTGCGGCCATAAACCAGCGGATAAATGGCTGGGATTTTCCCCGCAGCCAAATCCTCCAATTCGATTTTGCTCACGCAGACAATGCCGCGGCTGCTTCCCAACCACAAGCGGCCATGCTGGTCTTCGAGGATTTGTGAAACCGTATTATCGGGCAATCCTTCGCGGGTGGTGAAGGTGAAAATCTGGCCGTCCCGCCATCGGCTCAAGCCTCCACCGGCGGTGCCAATCCAAACCACGCCTTGCTCATCGAGATAAAGGGTTCGGATCAAGTCGCTCAATAATCCTCTTTGCTTGTCAAAGTGAAAGCGCTGCTCCCCCTTGAACCGATCCAGTCCTCCCCCATCCGAGCCGATCCACATGGCGCCCTCATGGTCCTCTCCGATGACCGTGATCGGGTGGGTCTGCCAATGATTGCTTTCCACCATCCAAGTCTTCTTCCAACGCCGCCAAATCTCCCCTTCACGCGTTCCCACCCACACCCCGCCCTCCCGGTCTTCGGCCAAGGCGGTGCCGTGGACGTCGGCAAACAATTCAGCGTCGTGGACGACGGATGGCGGGTCTTTGAAATGCAAAAGTCCCCGTCTCCCGCCACCCAACAAGTGCCGTCTTGAGCCATGAGCAACGAATTGACTTGCGGGCCAGCCAGGGGCATGCCCAGGGCCAGAAGATGCCGGAAATATCCTCCCTCCGAAGCATACAAACCATCACTCCGTTTGCCCGCCCAAATCATTCCAGGGGCAATCTCCGCCAAGCTCTGCACCGCTCCGTAACCCAGCCCCTCCTTCTGCCCGAAAGCGAATAGATTCCTGTGATGCAACAGGTTTAACCCGCCGTGCGTGCCCACCCATAAACGTCCTTCCCGATCCACCAACAATGACTCGACGAGGTTGTCGGACAATCCACTGCTGGCGTTGATGGCTTGAATTTTTCCATCCTTGAATTGAAACAAGCCCTCGCTTGCCGACCCGGCCCAGACGGTGCCGTCGGGTCCTTCCGCCAAGGCATTGATGCGCAGCTTGGGCTGGTGAGAGGGAATCCGGTAGGGCTGCCACTGAGTGCCATCGCGGCACAGGACCAACTGATCTCCGACGCCAATCCAGAGCCGGCCCTTCCGGTCCACCACCAGACAATGCGGGTCCTGGAGCAATCCTTCAATGGCAGGATCCTTGAGAGAAACAAGATGGCCATCCTGAAAATGAAAAATGCCCGCTCCTGCGGCCCCCAGCCACATGGTTCCATTTCCGTCCTTAAACAGCGTCGTGATTGTCTTGCCTCTAAGTTCTCCCGCTCCTCGCAACAGCACTTCATGCCCATCGCGCCACACCATCAATCCCGCTTCAGTTCCGACCCACAACCGTCCTTCATTGTCTTCGGCCAGCGCGGTGATTGAGTCGGCGGGGAGTCCGTCCCGCACGGTGTAAGTGGTAAACTTTCCTCCCTTCCAACAGCTCAATCCGCCAGCGGCGGTCCCGATCCAAAGCACTCCGGCCCTGTCACCCAAGAGCGTTTGGACGGGGCCGCTGTTCAATCCCTCCCTCAAGCTGAAGGAGACAAAACGCGCTCCATCAAAGCGAACCACCCCATCGTCATTTCCCACCCAAAGGTAGCCATCGCGGGTCTGAGCCATGGCGCGCACGGAATTCTGTGGCAATCCCTGTTCCCTTTGCCAGGAACGGAAGCTCACAGGGAGTTCCCCGCGGCCCAGACGGGAAATGGCCCCGTTCGATTCATCACTCGCGGAGGCCACGAAGTCGCCAAAGGATGTGGCGATTTCCATGTCACTAAAGACCCAACCCCCGCCACCCCCGCCATGCCGAAGATGGATTTCATCAAAAGATGCGTTGGCGCTAAACCGGGTGATGAGGCTTTCCGGTTGCGCTGTCTCGCTGGCCCCAGGGCCGAGATCAGGATTGAGCCACACGGTGATTAGATCATCCCCGGAGGCAACATATTGCACTTTGAAGATAATGGTGCTCTCAAGCCCGCGGTGAGGATTCTCGTAATCATAGAAGGTCCCATGCCCGGAGGCTTCGGGCCTGGATGAATGAAGATCATGATAGTCGCCTCTAGGACCATTGGTGAACGCGCTGTAAGCCCATGCCTGCAAGGCGTTGCCCACCCCCAATCGTTCCTCGTCCCGGTCATAAAGCTCGAAGGCGGCGAAATACTCCTCGGTGCTGGTGTCGGACAGGGGGTCCACGTGAAATTTGAAATAAAGCGTGTCACTGGATGCGTCGTCCCTCTTGACGGCCCCACCAAGGATGTCGCTGCCAACGCCTGTCTCATAGACCAGCGTCGCGCTCAGATCGCTCCAGAGAACGACGGCGTTGCCAGTCGTGGCCCCGCCACATGCCATCAGAATGAACAGAAGGCGGAAGGCTGGATTTTTGGACATGATTGCATTGTAATCACGAGACCCCTGGAGACAAGCAGACATTGGAGACTTTAGATTCTCGGCTCTCAAGAGTCCCCATCTCACTGTTTTACATAACGGGCAACCGCCTCGCTGCGCGACTGCACATGCAGCTTCTCGTAAATCCGGCGCAGATAAGTGCGGATCGTGGTGACACTGATACCCAATTGATCGGCGATTTGCTTATAGGCGAGGCCTTTGGCCAGGCAGTCCAACACCATTTGCTCGCGAGGAGACAGTGACGCCGGTTGTTGCACACCCGTTCGGCCCGCCTTCTGAAACGAGGCCACCACTTTGCGCGCAATCGAGTGCGACATGGGCGAGCCGCCTTCGTGAACTTCCTGGATCGCCTCCAGCAGCTTGTCGGGATTGAGCCGCTTCAACAAGTACCCGCTGGCTCCCGCCGCCAGCGCTTTGAAAATCTGCTCCGTGTCCTCATAGACCGTGAGCATGACGATTTGGATTTCCGGCAGGAGCTTTTTCAACCGCTCCACGCATTCGATCCCGTTCATGCCCGCCATGTGGATATCCATCAAGACCACGTCCGGCCGCTCGGTCATCAATCCTTGGACGGCCGCTTCCGCGCTGCCGTAAGCGCTGAGGCAACGAAAACCGGGCGAGCCGTTGATGAACGTCTCGATCGATTGGCGCAACTGGCTTTCATCGTCAACAATAGATACAGTGATCATGCCTTCGTTCTTTCCGTTCCACGACGGAACTAAACCGACATCCCCCGCATGCTTGCATGACCCCAGTTTACTCTCCAGATCCATGGCCGATAGTCCCATGAAATGACGACACGGCGCCGCTCACGGAGCCGGGGCGGGCGGCAGATCTATCCGCCGTCCCGTGCGCGCCGATTCCCTGGCGGCGTCCAGGATCTCCGTGACCGTGAGGTTGATTTCGAGGCAGGAAGGGCCGGAGGGCTGAGTTTCCCCGCGAACTACGGAGACTAGATAAGAGATTTGGTCCCGGAGTGGACCGGACGGGGGCGGCGCGGGCAATTGCAGTTCGCTCTCTTCGGCGTCCACTTTGCGGATGCGCAACAAATCCTTTCCGGGCGCCAGCACATAGCCATCTGTGCCATAGATTTCCATGTCCTTACGCGATATGGGCCAGTTCCATGAGGCCTGGATGATCCCCTGGGCCTTGGGATAGGTCAGCACCACTGTCGCCTCATCCTCCACCTTGGGATAAACCTTGGGCTTGATCTGCTGCGTCACCGCAAAAACCGAAGTCGGCCGTTGCCCCTCCATCAGCCAGGTGATGAGATCGGCCCCGTAACATCCAAAATCCGGCAACGCCCCTCCGCCGTTCAACACCGGGTCGGTCAGCCATTTGAGGAACGTTTCCGAACACCCGATCTCCCTCGGCCCAGGATGCCCGTCATGCACCACGATCTTGCGCAAGTCACCCAGGGCATGCTCCTCGTCCGCCAGGCGATAAGCTGCCTGGCTGGACCGATACCAGGTCGTTTCATAATTCACAATGACCTGAATCCCGCCGCTGCGCGCGGCGGCCTGGATGGCCCGCGCCGCCTGCATATTCACCGCCAGCGGTTTCTCCATCATCACGTGGATATGCAAAGGCGCGCACATTTCCACCACGCGTTGATGGTCCAGGGTGGTGGTGAAAGCCGCCACGGCGTCCACGTTCGTTCTCGCCAGCAGCGAGGCCAGGTTGGTGTAAAAGAGCTTGCCATCCAGATTGAACCGTCTGGCGTAAGTGGCCGCCAACTCGACGTCCGGCTCCACGATGCCGACCAATTGCGCATCCGCGCGGCCTCGCATAAGAGGAATGAATCCGTAGGCGTGGTCATGCACCAGGCCGATCATGGCGAGATGGACAGGAGGTTTGGCTTCCTGGGACCAGACAGTGTCCATCGAAAGGAGAAGACTCAAAACAAGGATGAATTTCTTCATGGCACGACTGGAAAGTATCATGGTGGGATTGGCATTCAATGGATTTCTGGTCATGCCAGCTTATTGACTGAGGATCCATCGCGTAAGGGTTTCCACCTCGGCGGAAGTAAACTGAGGGAAGGGGGGCATCGGAATCTGGCCCCACTGGCCGGCGCCTCCCCGGGTGATTTGATGGGCGACTCGATCCTGCCCATCAGGCTTCCCGCGATATTTGGAGGCGACGTCCTTGTAGGACGGCCCGACGATCTTCGTGTCCACACTGTGGCAGTTAAGGCAACCGCTTTTCAATGCCAGCGCTCTGGCATCCATGGCGGCGGGAGACGAAGCGACTTGGGGAGAGGCGGCGTTCGTGCTTTCTCGCGCAGGCGTCTCGGTGCCGTAGTTTCTCGCAAAATAGGCTGTCAAGCCTTCCAATTCATCAGCCGGAATTGGCGCACCGTATTTTTCCCGCATTTTGTCCACTTCGGCCTTCCAGAAATCGCGCGGTTTGGGGGGCTGCATGGAGGCGTAATCAGCCGAGTGGCACGTCAAACATTGACCGTTGGCCAGTTGCACGCCGGAGGCGACTTTGTAAACCGCCGTTTCCAAAGGCAATTGAATCCTGACCACGTCTGCCGTCGCTGCCGCGACCGCCAACGCCACAATCGTCAGTACAAGAATTGTCCTCATGTCCGGATCACACGGCTTGAATTCTCACGGTTTCGACCACGTTTCTCATGTAACCCGACGGATTCCACAATGGCTCCATGGGTTGGCTCTGGCCGATGCGATTGATGGCGCGGACCTTCAATTCGTGGACGCCTGGTTTGCTTGGGGCAAAGCGCGTCCGCCACTCGCGGAACGAATATTTTCCGAGGTCTTCGCCTAATCGCGCGGCGCGCCATGACTCGCCTCCATCCGAAAACAACACCTGTTCAATTCCATATCCGCCGTCGAAGGCAATCCCCTTCACCACGATGTCTTCTCCAACTTTTACGTTGTCTCCATCGGCCAGGCTCGTGATGAAAGAACGCACGTTGTAGCGCTTGATGGGAGTCGTGCTCATCGCCTTGCCGCCAGGTTCGACACACGCGCATTCATTATCGGGAATCCGATACGCGGTCTTCATCCAAAAATTCTCCAGCGTATCGTCAATGACCGTGATTTCATTGACGTGTTTGACCCAATAGGTGCCATAGTAGCCCGGCACGATGAGGCGCAATGGAAAGCCGTTAAGCATCGGCAACGGTTCGCCATTCATTTCGTACGCCAGCAGGACTTCCCCGTCCATGGCATGATCAACGTCCAACGCTTTGACGAAATCGGGCGTCGCTTCCAGGACTGGCTTGTCGAGTCCTTTGAAAGTGACTTGTTTGGCCGTTGGTTTCAGGCCTGCTTTGGCCAGCAAGTCTTTTAGTCGGACACCTTTCCAACGGGCGTTGCCCATGGCTCCGTTGCCCAACTGCCCGCCGCCGACTCGAGGTTGGCTAAAGCCACGGCTGTTGCCCGAACATTGCAGCACCGCGATAATTTCCACCGAATCGAAGGATTTCAAATCAGTCAACGAGAAAGATTGAGGCGTGTTGACTGAGCCTTTGATCCGCACTCGAAAAGTCTCCGTATCTATCTCGGTTGGAATGCCCGCCAAATGATACCGGACAAAAAAAGCATCGTTGGCCGTGAGGATGCCCTCGTTAAAAACGGAAAACGGCGTTTCCAATTGCGGTGGACGAGTTGTCAAGCGAATCAGGGGCCGTTTCTGCGGATACTTCACCAAGTCCCGCTGCCCATTGAGGAATGGGAGCGTGACCGTGTCTTGCGCGATCAGCCGGGCCGATGAAAGCACAGTGGCGCCGGCAGTGAGCAACCCGGCTGATCGTAAAAAGGCGCGGCGGTCCATTTCTAAGGACATGTCAATTCAAAGACACACCAGCGCCCGCGGAATGCAAGCACTATCGTCTCATTGTGAGCCCTGCTGGGCCTCCTTGACCACGGGCTGGCCCGCCTCTTTCCAGGCCCTAAAGCCGCCGTCAATCGCAACAGCGTGCTCAAAGCCGTTGGCCTCGAAGTATTCCAAGGCGCGAACAGTGCGGTAATGGCCGACCGCGCTGTGGACGAGATACCATTTGGTTTTGTCCTTAATTGTCGCCAGCACGTCCTTGTAAGTTGCATCATCGGTCAGATTGTAATTCTTTGCGTTCGGCAGATGTCCCGCCGAGAATTCGCCCGGCGAGCGCGCATCAATGATGATGGCATCGGGATGATCGGCCAAAAACTTCACCGCGTCGGCAACGGAAATCTCCTTGTAATGAGTCTCATTGACGATCTTATGGCCGTTCTCATCATAACCCGGCTTCGGCGCGGCGACCGCGACTGCCGCTGCTTCGGTCCGGTCGCCGGCATTTTTGGCCAGCCAGTCACGTGACTGCGTTTCCCCATTGCGAACCGTTTCGATCTTGCCGGTGATCTGTCCGGCGGCCACGGTTCCGGTGTAAGTGGTGGTGTTGGTATTCCCATTGAACACGCGAACCACGGCGAAGGAGATGTTGTTGCCATCCACTTTGCCTTCGGTTATTTGAGTATTTACTGGCTTGCCATTGCGTCCGGGCGTGGAAATTTTGCCGGTCAACTGGGAGCCGTCGGTTTTCAAGGAGAGAACGGTTTCGCGGCCGGCGCCGCCATTGCGTCCGGGCGTGGTCCAAATCCAATTGCCATCGGCATCCGCCGCCTGGGTCGTTGTGCCGATCAGCAGAAGCGCGCCGGCAAGGTAGTTGAGCAGAGATACAGTTTGTTTTTTCATATTTATGTTTTCAAGTTAAGCTAGAATTTCTTTGTGAACTTCGCCATAAACGTCCGTCAGGCGAAAATCGCGGCCGCCATAGCGATAGGTCAACTTTTCGTGGTCAAGGCCGAAGATATGCAGCAGGGTTGCATGCAGATCGTGATAGTCCATGCGGCCGTCCACGGAATTGATGCCGTAATCGTCCGTCGCGCCGTAGGAAAAACCGGGCTTCACGCCGCCGCCCGCCATCCACATGGTCCAGCCTTTGGTGCTGTGATCGCGGCCATCGGGCTTCGGACTGTCGGACGTGCGCCCGAATTCGCCGCCCCAGAGCACAAGCGTGTCTTTGAGCATCCCCCGTTGCTGCAAATCTGTGAGCAGCGCGGAAATCGGTTGATCCACCGCGCGCGTGCTCTTCTTGAGGCCGGCGTAGAGTTGCCCGTGATGATCCCAGTCGTCATAGCAAACTTCGATGAAGCGCACGCCGGCTTGGGCGAATCGGCGCGCCAGAAGGCACTGCCTGCCGAAGTCGTCCGTCTCATCTTTGTTGACGCCATAGAGATCCAGCGTCGCCTGGGACTCTTTGGAAATATCCGTGACCTCGGGAACCTCGGCCTGCATTTTGAAGGCAAGTTCGTAGGATTGAATCACGCCTTCGACTTGATGGTCCAAAGTGCCTTTCTTGAGCAGGTCATGGTTTAACTCCTGCACGAAGTCCAGTTCCTTGCGCTGGGCCTTCGCCGTGAGGTTCGCATTTTTAATGTTGTTGATGCTGCAATTCCTGATGTCCGTTTTGGATTCACCGATGCGGGTCGCGGAAAAAACGGACGGCAAAAAGCCGGACTCGTATGATTGTCCGCCGCCGATGGAAAGCGCGGGCTTGATGGTCACAAAGCCAGGCAAGTTTTGGTTTTCCGTTCCCAATCCATAGAGCAGCCACGAACCCATCGAAGGCCGGACAAACACGGGGCTGCCCGTATGCAATGCCGGCCACGCCTGTGGATGCAGCGCGGGCGCGTTGGTCCACATGCCGTGCAGGAAGCACAGTTCGTCGGCATGAGCCGCGATGTTCGGAAACAACTCCGAGATCCATTTGCCGCTCTGGCCGTATTGTTTGAACTTAAACGGCGAGCCGAGATACTGGCGGTCTTCGTTGTCCTTCGACTGCTTGCCGTCGTCGCTCTGAAGCTTCACCTTGTAATCAAACGTGTCCACGTGCGACGGGGCGCCCTCCATGCCGAGAAAAATGATCCGCTTGGCGCGCGGCGCGAAGTGCGGCTTCTTAGGAAGAAGCAGGCTGGTGTCAGAGCCTCCTTCCGTTACTTTGTCGGCGGTTTGGGTTGAGGCCAAGGCCGACTGCGTTGCCAGCCCGGCAAAGGCCATGTAGCCGAAACCTGTGGTCAGCGTCTTCAGCATCTGGCGACGGGTGTAAACTCCGGGAATGACTCCGTCGCAACGATGTGGATGATATAATTTGTTCATATTACTGGATTTGTATTTTGTGGTTTCTATTTACTGGAGGTAACGAAATTCGGCGCTGCCAAACAAAGCCTGAGTAAACATTGCCAAAGCGCCTTCCTCCGGCGTGGCTGGTTTTTCCGGCAATGCCTGATGGAAGACTTTAGGTCGCGCAATGCCAGGCGCCAGTTTGCCAACCACGACGTCGCTGGCAGATCCGGGTCCTTTAAACGTGCGCGGACGTCGGAATCCTCCTCGTCCTCCCCCTCCGCCGCCCCCAAAGTTGCCACCAGCGTCCCCCGCGGGGTCCAGCGCCGCAGTCGTTGTGTTCGTCGTCGGTCCCGGAGTTGGGGTGGCAGAGGCCGCGTTTGTGGAAGCCGTCGCAACAGCGGTTGCCGCCTGCGTCGTTGGTTCGGCGATTGAAACCGGGGTGGCTGGAGTGGGGGTTGATGCTGGTTGACCGGCTGGGGTTGCATCTGATGTCGGGGGTGTGACCAGCGCGGGTGATACGTCGGCAATCCGGACTTCCGGTTCCGGAGTCGAAGTGCGCTCGACAAGCTGCTCCGGCGACGCCGAGGCGAGCAAACTCGCTTCCGCCTTGATGAATTTGGCGGCGCGCCTGACTTCAGCCGAGGTTGGCTGGCGCTGGAAAACCGCGATATAAGCTTGCTGGATTCGTTCCTTGTCAGTCAGATTTCTATCTCCGAGCAACTGCCGCGCCAAGTGCAGCGCCTCGTCCTGCACAAACGCATTGTTCATCAGGAACAACTCCTGGCTCGGCGAAGTTGTCTCTTCGCGATGCGCCCCAACCAGATTTGGATTCGGCAAGTCGAAAAGCGAGAGCGATTCCGGCACCAGGTCGCGTGGCACGGGCAAATACACGCTGCGCTTTAAGAAATGCTGCGGCAGATCGCTTTCCCAAATATTCACGCCGTAATAGCCGTCGCCGAATTCGGCCGTGATATTGTTGGTCGGCGGCGTTGTATCGAGCCGCCCGCTGGCGGCGAGAATCGAATCACGCAATTGCTCGGCCTTGAGTCGGCGCGGCGCCGCGCGCCAGATCAAGGTATCGGCCGGGTCCGCTTCCTCCGCTTTCGGGTCAACGTCGCCGCTTAATTGATAGGCGCGAGTCAACACAAGCGAACGCACGAGCTGCTTCACCGACCAATTTTGTTCCGTGACAAATTTCACCGCGAGGTAATCCAACAGTTCCGGATGCGTCGGCTGCGCGCCGAGATGGCCGAGGTTGTCCGGCGTGGCGACGATGCCTTCGCCGAAGAGATGCTGCCAGACGCGGTTGACCGCCACCCGCGCGGTCAGAGGATTTTCAGGATTGGTGATCCATTGCGCCAGTTGCAAACGGCCACTTGCGTTCGTGGGAATGGCGGGCGCCTCGGTAAGGTTGACGATGCGGAGCAAGCCGCGCGGCACAACGGCGTCGGTCGGTTTCGTCAAGTCACCACGATAATAAACCGGCACGTCCTGAGGTGTTTCGTAGTCCCGCACGCCCATCGCATAAGATATGTGCGCCGGAATGCGTTCGATCTGGTTGGTAGTGACATTCCGCCCAAAGCCTCGTCCGCCGCGTCCGCCGCGGCCCCTGCGGCCGCCTCCGGCCAAGTCATTAGTGCCGCCAGCGGTGTTGTTCGTGCGCGTAGAGACTGCAAAATTGCGGTTTGTGTTCACGAACATGTTCGGGGTCGGTTCGCCCGTGGAAAGAACGGCCAGCTCCGGCGCGCCGTCCAAGGAAAGCAAAGAGGTGGGACGCCGGTTGCCGCGTCCGCCAACCGTGCCGTAGAGCGTTTCGGTGCTGGAGAATATTCCGGCCAGCGCATGATAATCCTTTTGTGGAATCGGATCGAATTTATGGTCGTGGCATTGGGCGCAACCGACTGTCAAGCCGAGGAACCCGCGCGAGGTTGCGTCAATCTGGTCGTTCACGACCTGCCACTTGGAATACTTGACGCGGGTCTCGTTCAGGCCTTTAGGCCCGATGGCGAGGAAGCCGGTGGCTGTGAGATTTTCATCGCGTTCCTTCTGGTTGGCATAGGGAAGTTGATCCCCCGCAATCTGCTCAGTGATGAAACGATTGTAAGGTTTGTCTTTGTTGAACGCCGCAATGACGTAATCGCGATAGCGCCAGGCATAGGGATAGTTTAGATTGCGATCCATGCCCGTGGATTCCCCATAGCGCGCCACATCAAGCCAGTCACGTCCCCACTGCTCGCCAAACCGGGGGGATGCGAGCAGATTGTCCACGAGCTTCTCGTAAGCATCCGGCGACTTGTCCTTGGCGAACGCTTCCACTTGCGCCGGAGTCGGCGGCAAACCGATGATGTCATAATAGACGCGGCGGACCAGCGTGCGTTTGTCCGCATCGCGCACGGGCTGCAAACCCTTTTGCTCCAGTTTGGCCAGGACAAAATGGTCAACCTCGCTCTTCGGCCACTTTTCGTCGGCAACCTTGGGGGGCGCCACCGCCTTGGGTTTCTGAAAAGCCCAATACTGGCGTTCCTTGTCCCAATCATACACTTTTTCCGGTTTGGCAGCCCGTGCGCTGACAATTTTAGCCGAGTCGCGCGGGTCAGGCGCGCCGTCTTTGACCCATTTTTCAAAATCAGCAATGACTTCGTCCGGCAACATGCCGCCGCGCGAGTCCGGCGGCATGTGCAACTGGCCAACCTGGCGGATGGCGTTGATGAGGACGCTGTCGTCCGGCTTCCCCGGCACAATGGCCGGACCGCGATCACCGCCGGCTCGAATCCCGTCGCGCGTGTCCAGTGTGAGTTCGCCCTTGTTCTTGCCCTTCTCTTCCGAGTGGCAATCGTAGCAATGTTCGACCAGCACTGGACGAATCTTCTTTTCAAAGAATTCGAGCTGCTCCGGCGGTATTTTCGTCGATTGCGCCGCACAGATCGTCGGAGCCGCGCTATAAACCAGAAGGAGCGCCGAGAGAAACACCCGCACTGGGAATTTGCGGCGGTTTTGGACTTGGCGAACCGGATGCCACCCTGGGAAAATGCCCGCGCGAGGAGATTGGGGATTCAACCTCGCGCGGGTTGAACGCTGAAGCGAGGCGAGCATTTGAAGAAGAAACGCCGAGTGCAGCGCCGCTGCGCCAATGCGAGCGTTAGTCAAATCCAGATTCAAGCCGGGCCGCTCCGTCCGGTGGTCTTGCTTTGCGAGTGTGGTGTTGCTATTCATAAGTTTGATTGCCTCCGTGGTTCGATCATTGCGACAAGCGGAAGAACCGGCCGCCGGCGCCGCCAATGCCCTGGGTCACGACGTTGAAGCCATTCATTATCGAGGGCGTAACCGGATTAGAAATCCAGATGCCGGACGCCAGATTCGTTGTGTATTCCAGATAATAGCTGTTGGTGCCGCTGGGCCAGCTCAAGCTAAACAAGCCGCCGGAAGGGGCCGTGAAGCTAAGGCTCGGAGATGTGGCTATTGGACTATTAGTCACAATAGAAAAACCATTGGCCGCCCAATTCGTCTGGCTAAACGAATAAAGCTGCGCGATACGAGCATCCGTCAGCGTTCCCTGATTGATGTACGCGAACTCGTCAATCACTCCGTTCAAAGGCTCATCCACAAGTATGGTGGAAGTAACCAATTCCGGGTTAATGGTCTTCGCGTATCCGGTATAGCCTTTAAGATATCCCTGGCCGAAGCCGGGAGGATCATTCGGATTCTGGTAGATTGCGCCCACACCGACCACTGTGCCAACTCGTGTGCCATTAATGTAAAGGCGAAGTTCTCCGTTAACGAATCCGGCGTTTCCGTCCATAACAGTGACAACATTATAGATCTGATTGGTTTGAATCGGGTAGGTAATATATGTCGCTGTGGCTGGCGTGTAGCCACCCCAAGGCGAGCCGGGGCCGGAACTGGAGGTGTTTTGCGCCTGGAAGACCAATTGCGCCGCGGAAGGGTTGTTGCTTGCCTGCGTGGGATAAAGATAGATTGTGTACTGATAATCCGAGAAAATAACCGGCTGCTGGTAGTTTGTGGCTACTCCAGAACTATTGGTTTCAATTTCTGGCAAACCATTGGCTTCAAATGAAAAGAGGGTCGTGATCTGATACCAAGGGCCAAGAGTGGCATCTATGTCAGCGCCGTTTGGAAGCGCTACTAGATTAGTGCCGCCAATGCCGTTAAAGGAGATGGCCGTGTCATTCGGCACATTCGGCACCAATCCCGGCACATAAACGGGGAGGTCAGGATTTCCTTCGATCGTTCCAACAATGTTCAAAGGCGAGGTGTCATATTTGGACACCAGCGAATTGACTGCTGTTCCATTCGTTTCGTCAAACGTGAAATAACGGACCAGTCCAGGCTCCGCCAGGACCTCGTCCCGGTAGCTGATAGTGGAGACAAACTGCACAGTGACAGTAAGCGTATTGGGAACATGCGAGCGATCTTTTAGGTTCGTAATGGCTAATTGGTTGGTTTGACCATGCACCTGCGGAGTGGTAGCCAGAGTGACTTGCAATCCGTTGGTTGAGATGGATGCTCCGAGCAAGGCCAGGCCCGTGGTAGCAGAAGTCGGCACGCTATAAGTTGCCAGATTGGTTCCGGTGACCGGGTCAATGGGAGCGCTGAAGGTGAGCACGATCTCATTAAGCGTCCCGGCCAAGGCGCGCAAATCCGTCAACTGAGGAGGAGTCACATCCGGTAAAACTGTTAAGACCGCGGGAGGGATGCTGGTAACGGAACTGAACCCATTGCTGACAATTACGGAGTAATCGCCACCGACATTCCAGGGAGCCGTAAAACTCAACGATGAGTTGGTCTGGCCCGTTAAAGCGGCGCCATTATAAAGCCACTGATAGCCGTAGGGGGGCTGACCGGTGGCTACGACAGAGAATTCCGCAATCTGATTCTCCGTCACTGTCTCGTTTCCGAGGCTGCTGGAATTGGAAATGGCAACCGGACCGGCCGAGGAAAAAGTGAACACGATGTTGGTCGAGGCAACCACGTTCGTTGCGGACAAAATATCGGCCACGCCACTCACTGTTACATTATAGGTGTCACCAACCACAAAATTAAGCCCCGCACTCAAATTCAAGCTGACCGTTGTCAAATCGCTTGACAATTGAGCCGATTGGAGCGCAAACGCGGCGCCTCCACTGCTTTGCAACACGTAATTGCCGAGATTAGTGGCTGTTTGAGCCGACACTGGTTGATTGAAGATGACTTCGAGCTGGTATGGGTCGCCTTGCGGGTTTACCTCCGAAACAATGGTGGGAGGAATAAAAGGCGAAAGGCTCGCTCCGGTGCCTGCCTGATAGTGGGCAAGAATGTCGTTGGACGAAAGCACCAAATTGTAGATGGATACGTCCTCCTCGGTTCCATTGAAGTAACCCCATAAGCCGCTTACATTCAGGTGTGAACGTCCATTGCCTCCGGCAATGTGAACGGCGCCGTTATGGTCGTAAATCTGACCTACTCCATTGGTCGTGCGGCCTGCCAACTGGCCATTGACGTATAAGCGCAACTCGCCGTTTGTGCCAGTGGTGTCTCCGTCGAGCACGCCGACAACGTGGTACGTAACATTCGTCGTAACTGGATAAGTAATATATACTGGGGGATTGAGCAGCAAACCAAAGGGTGATCCTGGCCCGTCGTCTGTTGAGTTATAGGCTGTGAAACATAGCAGCGCTTGCGAGGGATTTGTGTCGCTGGTACTGTTCCAAAGGTAGATTCCTATGTCGCGAAGATTTCCGCCCTCCTCCCAAAGACCGGAGACGGCGTGCGTTTGAGCGTTGATGGCGCTATCCCCAGGTTGGGCGCCAATGGGAAAACTGTTGGCGTTGAACCACAGTTCAATCGTCCTTTGAGGCCAGGGCCCGCGCGTCACGTTTATGTCCCCATTGTTTGGAATCGACACCTGGTTGCTATTGACGCTGACAAAGGTCACCGCGAAGTCATTTGTGGCCGAAGGCACGATAGGCGGGACGCCAAGAATCGGCAAATCCTGATAGGTCCCGTTAGTGTTTACCGTGTCACCGCCGGTGACCTGTGTATAAGCCACTGTGCCGCTGGTTTCATTCAATTTGTAATAGCGGACGGGGTTGTTGCCCAGCACTTCATCGTCATAACTCAAGGTCGAAACGAACGTAACGTTAGTGTTCAGCACATTACGGGCGGCGTAATTGTCCGCCAAACCGTTGATCGCCAGCGGATAAGTTGCTCCGTAACTTTGCTGGGTCGTATTTAGAAGCACGTTGCTGCCATTTGCGCCGAGTGTTACTGACGTGACGGCAAAATAAGGCGAAGAATATGTGGACGTAGCCGACGCTGTTGCCGGATCCAGCGATTGGTTGAAAACGAGAAACACTTCATTGATGCTGCCGGCCACAGCCCGGACGGAGACAAGACCTGGCGGCGTCAGATTCGGTTGAATAATGACATTTTGAGGAGTACTCACAAAGCCGCTGAACCCGTTGCTGATGGCCAGGGAAAAGCTGCCGTTAGAGCCGACGATGGCTGGAAACGTCAGGATGCGATTGGTTTGGCCATCAAGCGCCGAGCCATTCTCAAACCATTGATAGGTATCCGGTCCGGCGCCCGTTGGCACCCCTACCAGTTCCACTATCGAACCTTCCGGGAAGGTTCCGCCTAGAATGCTGTTCGTGGCAAGCCCGGCGTTGCCCACATTGCCCTCCTCATAATTAACGTATAGGTTGTCAATCCAGTGGGTTTCATACCATGATTCCGTGGATGCCGCCAAACCGAGTTGGGCGCTTTCCATGCCAACCCAGCCGGTTTGGAAATTCGTCAATATGATCACTCCATCAAAGGAAAGATCAAGGGTGCCGTCGTTGTGGAGATTGATGTCCACTGGCGCCCAGTGGCCGTCCTGACTGGTGATGGGAGGGATGCCATTAAGCGGCAGATAGTTCGTGCCGGCCGGCACATTGGTCAAAACCTGGTCATTCAAAGAAACCCCTATTTCCACAGGGTTGAGAACACCGTTGGTATGAGCGTTGAAATAGACTGTGAATTGAGGTTCCGCAACCGGGGGCGAGTAGCCAAACTGCGGACTGTTGAATGTGGACACGGGCAAATTGGCCGAAATATTGACGCTGAATCCATCACCGCCTACTGAACCTCCACCGGTTGGATCAGCGCCATCACTAATGCGGACGCTGAACTTGATATGCGCCTGATCAATGTTATTGCGAGCCGTCAGCAGAACGGCTCCATTCTGGTTTTCAGCCGCATCCGTCAGAGCTAAAAAGCTGCTCCCAGAGGGAGGGTTGACCGATGCATTGGTTTCAATGTAAGCACTACCGAAGAAGCTCATGCCGGCGGGAGGGCCTGATTGAAAATTGTAAGTCACCCCAAGCGGAGCGCTCAAGATAAAAGGCACGGTGGAAGGATTCGGAGAAAGCGTGTTGGGCGTCGCATCCTGGTCAATAATATTCTGCACCGTCAGCAGATAATTGGTTCCCAATCCAAAATTGAACACGCCGGAGAGATTCACCGTTTGCTGATCGGCCGAGAGGGTGGCCGAGCCAATCGCAAGAACACCGCCGCCGATGACGCTAACTTGATAATTGGACACGTTTGTCGCCGAAGCCGGATCCACCGGTTTGCTGTAGAGAATCGCCACCAGATTCGGATTGCCCGCGGTATCAACGGACACGATCGTAGGCGGCGTTGTATCGGGCGTGACGGTCACGTTGCAAATTAAGCTGGTCAAACTGCCAAATGCATTGGTGACGATAGCTTGAATTTGCAGCCCGTTATATGTCGCAGGCGTGCGGGGTATCTCAAAATAAGACAAATTCTGGCCCGGAACAACCACGCCATTGGTTGTCCATATAATTGTGGTTGGCTGTTGAGCGATGACGTCAAGCTGAAGCAGCAGTTCGCTCCCTTCGATCAGGTCCGCCTGGTTCGTAATGTCACCGCCGTTCAATCCTCCGTGATTGCCGTCGCTGGCGACATTAAAGACAGGCGCCTGGATGGGGCCGAAGCCAGTATAATAATTATACCCTTCGTATTGCGCCAAATGCAACGCCGGAATGATTTCTTGCACGCCATCCGGGCGAATCCAGCCAACCTGCAAATAGCCCGGCCCGGGTCCAACCTGCTGATAGATATCAAAATAATACTTTTGGCCCTGCGCCAGAGTAATAGGCGCAGATTCACGGGTGTCGAGGCGGTCCCCGGAAAATAGCGGCTCGCCGGTTCCCGGTTCGTAGGCGATCTGCACTTCGTTTGACGGTATGTAATTGGTGCTGAGCAAGAGTGTGGAATTGTCGGCGCTGGCTATGCAAAATAAATATTGACCTGTTAGCGGCGCTTCAATGTAACCAAAAATCCACGTTCCGTAATCGGTTCCAACACTTGCGCCACTGTACCTGCCCTGAAGTCCAAAAATGGGAGGCGAACCGACAAACACATACCAATCGTCCAATTGCTCGCCGAAGTAAGGACTGTCTGGAAAGGCATCAAAGTTGGTCAGGGTGGATACACTTTCACGAAAGGCGGTAGGCTCCGAACCATCTGAATCGGCATCATATACAAGCTGCCATGCAGATCCCGCCCGCCCTTTGGCCGTGAAGACAATCATCAGCAACAGCGAAAGCAACAAACCGCGATGGATATGGGTTTTCATTGATAGTATGGTGGTTTCTTGTCTAAGACAGATGGTTTTCGTGATTATGATCGTTTATTCCTGGCGAACCCATAATGGCAGGACATAATTATCAATGTAATAAGTCTGGTCCCATTCGCGGTGCCATTTCAGCCCCCACAGATCCTTGACCCTGACGGCGCTTGCCGAACCATCATAGAATACCACCTCCGTTCGGCTGCCAGAGCCATGCCGGGGAACAGTGAAATGTTCCATCTCATGATCTGGATCTCCTAATGACACGCCAGGCTGGGGTGACGCCGCAAAAGTTTGCGGCCCACCTTCCCAGTACGGCCCCCCGCCACGCCACATGCTGTCTAGCATTAGAGGTGTCTGAGTGGGCATCGGTGTGGCGCTTAACTTACCCCAGTGGTCCTGCCAAACACGGCCCTGAATATCCACTCTTGTGTTATACATCCATAAGTTGGCCCCATAGCCTCCAGGTTCGCCATTTTCGAATTCATCGGAAGTGGACGTGCCTCCGGAGTTCTGAATAGGGAACAAGAATGCGAGTGTTAAGCCGCCAAATCCACCCAGCCCGGCCGTGGTGCTGAGATTGTAGTTCGTTGAATTTGCAACCGGGCACATGACGATCCCATGGCGTTGGCCGGGGTTTAACTCCAACGCATTAAACCAATTCGCGCGGGCATTCTCGTCAATGGTGCCGTCGGGATTTGCCCCGCTGGGAAATGAGTCCTTGTAATCTCCACAATAAACATTCCAAACCACTCCCCACTGATGCAGGTTTGAAGCGCAGTTAATCGCTCTGGCTTGGTCCTTCGCCTTCGCCAACGCGGGGAGAAGAAGTGCCGCCAGGATTGCGATGACGGCGATGACAACCAGGAGTTCGATCAAGGTGAAACCGTTCTGGGATTGTGAAGACTCCCGTTCCGAGCGGAACAGGCCTCTGTCTGAATTTAAATATTTCATAAGGCGCACTAATTTTTCCGGCCCAGCGTGGCCTCAGAAATACACCCGTATTCCTGAGTCTGGTCTGTGTAAGGCGCCTTCGGTGAGGTAGCTGACCACGCTTTGGTGGCCGGTTGCATTGGTTTCGGCCTCAATTGAGCCGCAATCAATACTCCACTAACTCTACAGAATAAATAGAGATATGTCAACGGATTATTTTTAATTTATATTACATTGCGTATAAACCACTTACATCATATTGCAGATGTTTGATGAAATTTTTCCATGCGAATTTTGCTTCATTTGGCGCAAGGAATGTGCGGATCCAGCATTCTGGCTCCCATACCCTACTGCACGGTTCCAGCTTAGTGTGCCTGGACGAATGTTGGGGTATGCATGATAATATTGTGAATTTTTGTTGTTGAATTTGCATCAAAACATGGTAGTGTGGCATTTGGGAGGCGCCGACGCGCCTGTTCTTTGAAATAGGGGTCAGTGGTCAGTGGTTAGGGACGAGTGGGGAAGGGCCAGAGGCAAACCCGGCCAATTAATAGGAGTGGATAGGAGTGAATCGGACTAAAAAAAATAAAAAACCTGAAAAACGCATCATCCATAAAAACCCATTGCGATGATAGAGATTAAAATCAGCAACCTTGTTCTTTCCGCATGCTTCTTCCTTCTTCCTTCTTCCTTTCTTGTCACGTAAGTCGTTGATTTCCATGATAATTTCAGTTATTTCCGCTCCGTTTTGGAACCGGCATCCGGGCCACTGCCAGGCGCGGCGACGGCCTGGGTCAACAACTCGATGGCTTTGAGCAGTTGCGCGTCGCCCGAGGCATGCAACTGCTTCGAGGTCATCTCGTGCTCCAACCCTGGCCGCAGCAGGGCCTCGGGCGAAAGACTGATTTTTACGTCCGGTTCGATGCCGCGATGCCAGAAGGAAACCTTGTTCGGCGTCAACCATTCCTGCACGGCCAGCAGCAGGGCCGAGCCGTCGCTCAGTTGAAATTCGGTCAGAACCGTGCCGGTGCCCGTCGTCGTCTCTCCGACCAGCGTGGCGCGGCGGGCGTCATGTAAAGCGGCGGCCACGATTTCCGAATCACTGGCCGAGAAGCGGTTGACCAGCACGACCATAGGCAGGTTCGTCGCCACCCCGCCGGGTTCCACGGGCACAGGGGTGATGATGCCCCGGGCGTTCTTTTGCCACATGACGTTGCCCGACTTGAGGAATTGGCTGGCCGCGCCGATGGCCTCCTCCAGCGCCCCGCCGGGGTTGTTGCGAAGGTCAAGTATAATTCCATGCAGGCCCTGCGCCTTGATTTCCAGCAGCGCCTTGCGCAGGTCGGAAGTCACGCCGTCGCTGAACATGGCAATGCGCACGTGGGCCAGGCTGGCGCCGGGCAGCCGCTGCCAGGTGACGTGGTTGACTTTCATGGCGGCGCGGATGACTTTGATTTCGCGGCGGCGTCCGTCGCTGGGATTGAGCACCGTCAAAGCGACCGGCTTCCCCGCTTCGCCGGACATTCTGGCCGAGATGTGGCTCAACGGCAGGCCGGCCACCGAATGTCCGTCCACTTGCAGGATGACGTCGCCCGGGCGCACGCCTGCCTGTTGCGCGGGCGAGCCGTCCATGGGCGCGACCACTACCGTCTGATGGTTGGTGGACTGGATGATTTCCACGCCGATCCCGTTGAGCTTGCCTTGCACCGCCGCGCCAGCTTTTTTGGCTTCCGAGGCGGTCAGATAGACACTGTGGCCGGTGTCGCCCAAGGCCTCGGTCATGCCGTTGATCGCGCCCGCGGCCATGACGGCATGGCGCACCGCCGGACGATCCACGTAATACCGGTCAATGATCTCCCAGGCCTGCGCCATCAGGCGGAAGTCGCCCGCGGAGTCGGCGGGGATGCCGGTCATCAAGACCCAGCGTTCGAGCGAGGCGCCCGCGCTCAAAGTGGCGACGAGCAGCAGCGCCAGCGCAAAGCGGCGCCGCACGCGCATCGAAAAGAGCGTCAACGGCTGGTCCTGGTCCGGCGGCGGATTCATTCTACCCAGTGAAATGCCAGAATCGCGGCCAAAAGCCAAGCGGACTTTCCGGGCCATTTTCGCGGGGGCCGCTCCCGGTTCAAAATCTAAGGTTTTTCCGGCGCCTGCCGATAATACTTGAGCGAGGCAATGTTGATGGGCGGAGAGAGGCCGTGCCTGCTGGAGTCCAAGCCCGTCCCCTGCTCGCAACACGCTTGAAAACAAGGCCTTATCTGTGGCGCATCGAGTTGGTGGTTTTGGCTTCTCTGGCGGCGGCGCCTTTGCAGGCGCAAAGCCTGGCCGCGCTCCAGATGGGCGGGACCCTTACCTGCCACAGCGCCGGACAGGGCCAGGGCGCCACCTTCACGCTGGAATTGCCGTTGCGCCCACCGGAGACCGCCCCATGAATGCCACCACGACGCCTATTCCGCGCATTTTGGTGATTGACGACAATCGGGCGATCCACAGTGACTTTCGCAAAATCCTGTGCCCGGCCGTGGACGGCCAGTTGGAGGATATGGAAGCGGCGCTCTTTGGCGCACAGGACACGGGCGCCAAGCCGCCGGTCTTCGAAATGGATTCCGCCTACCAAGGCCAGGAAGGACTGGCCTTGCTCCAACAAGCGCAGCAGGAGGGCCGTCCTTATTGGTTGGCGTTCGTGGACGTGAGAATGCCGCCGGGATGGGACGGCGTCGAGACGATTTCCAGACTGTGGGAGGCCGCCCCGGACTTGCAGACGGTCATCTGCACCGCCTATTCGGATTATTCCTGGAGCAGCATGACTGCGCGGCTCGAACACAAGGACAGTCTGGTCATCCTGAAGAAACCCTTCGATGCGGTCGAAGTGCTCCAACTGGCGGCGGCGTTGACCGAAAAGTGGCGGCTGCTCCAGCAATCCAAACTGAAATTGGAGCAGTTGGAGACGCTCGTGGCCCAGCGCACCGAGGTCCTTTGCAAGACCAGTGAAACCCTCAAGTCGGAAGTGCAGCGCCGCCAGCGCACCGCCGAAGCCTTGTCCGAATCCGAACAGCGCTATCAACTTCTCTTTCACAAAAACCCGTTGCCCATGTGGGTATTTGATTTGGATACGCTGGCCTTCCTCGCCGTGAACGATGCGGCCATCGAGAAATACGGCTACTCCGCCAATGAATTCGCCTCCATGACCGTCCGGGACCTGCACGTCCCGGAAAATGTCCCCTGGTTGGCGGAGCACCTCTCCGGAGAGAAAGCCCCTGTGCCTGCCGACGGAATAGTTGTCAAACATCTCAAAAAGAATGGCGCGGCCATTTGGGCCGAGATTGTTTCCCGTGTCGTCACCTTCTCCGGGCGCGAGGCCAAGCTGACCCTGGCCAACGACATCACCGAGCGCAAAACCACCGAAGACCGCGTGCGCGAACAAGCGGCGTTGCTGGACCTGGCCAGCGACGCCATTTTGGTGCGGGACCTCTCCGGCATCGTGCGCTTTTGGAACAAAGGAGCCGAGCGCCTTTACGGCTGGAGCGCCGCTCGCGCCGTGGGCAATCAAATGACCGCCCTCTTCCCCAAGCAGGACAAACCGGCCCTGGCCGCGGCCGAACAGGACTTGCTGGCCCGCGGTGAATGGACGGGCGAACTGCGCAAACACACCCAAGGCGGGCAGGAGGTCATCGTCTCCACCCGCTGGACTCTCCTGCGCAACGAGCGCGGCGAACCCTGCTCGGTCCTGATCATTGACACCGACATCACGGAAAAGAAAAAGCTCGAGTCCCAGTTCTTGCGCGCCCAGCGCATGGAAGGCGTTGGCACCCTGGCCACCGGCATGGCGCACGACCTCAACAACATTCTGGCCCCCATTCTCATGTCCGCCGGTTACTTGCGTTGGGACATCACGCCCGAGGAACGCGAAAAGGCCATCGGGCGCATCGAATTGAGCGTCAAGCGCGGCGCCGAAATCATCCAACAAGTCCTCACCTTCGGACGAGGCATTGATGGCGAACGGGCGGCGGTCAACCCAGCGGACCTGGTGGCGGAAATCGCCGAGATTGTCGGCCAAACCTTCCCCAAGAACATCACCCTGGTCATAGCGAGCCAGCCCGACCTGTGGCTGCTCATGGGCGACCGCACCCAAATCCACCAAGTCCTGCTCAATTTATGTGTCAACGCCCGCGACGCCATGCCCAAAGGCGGCCAACTGACTTTGTGCGTGAACATGACGACCCTGACCGAGCCGATGCCCGCCCTGCCCAGACCTGCCCAGCCAGGCCCTTACATTGTCTTCGAAGTAGCCGACACCGGCTGCGGAATTGCCCCTGCCGACCGTGAACGCATCTTCGATCCCTTCTTCACCACCAAGGAAGTCGGCAAAGGCACTGGCCTTGGTTTGTCCACGGCCTTGGGCATTGTCCAAAGCCACCACGGCGTTCTCCTCGTTGAGAGCGAATTGGAGCGCGGAACGACCTTCAAGGTTTACTTTCCCGCTTCCCCCAGGGCCGCGAGCAAGGAGGCTTCCAAGAACAACCCGCTTCCACCCCGCGGCGCCGGCGAAGTCATTCTCATTGTGGACGACGAGCCTGCCATCATTTCCGGCATGACCCAAATGCTGGAACGTCACAATTACCGCGTTTGCACCGCCATCAATGGTGAAAAGGCCATGCACTTGATCCAACGCCGCCAGCAAAGAATTGACGTCCTCCTCACGGACATGATGATGCCGGCCATGGACGGGGTGGCGCTGATCCGCGCGGTGCGGGCGATGATGCCGGAGTTGAAAATCATCGCTTCCAGCGGCTTGGGGACCGACATGGGGGGCAATTCCCGGGCGCAGGAGCTTAAGTCTCTGGGAGTGGTCTCCTTTCTTCCCAAACCTTATGGCACGGAGAAATTGCTGACCATGCTGCATCAGTTGCTCCGCGGCGCGGACACCACCCCCACTTTGCGATTGGCGGTGTGACGCTGTTTGGAGGGCATTTTCGGGCCGCCGTTTGTCCTTATTCTTAATCTCTTTCGCGCATCATCATGGATTAAAATTAAGGTTGGAAAACATGAGGGCAGACCCAAAACGTGAAATTTACTTTGCTGTTCATTTGTTCGGAGACCATCGCTGCCGACGCGACGTGGCCGAGCATCAGTTTTTCCCTGATACGCCAACTCTGGTGAACCCTGATTGCGTTTTTTTTTGCCGGCGGTAGAGTGTAATCGTTGTTTGGGGGGATAAATAAGCCCGCCTGGTGTTTGGTTGCGCCAGGCGGGTTTTTTTTTGTGGTTCGGAAATCAGATGGGCCGGCTTCTCGCAGGTTAATCCGAGGATTTGGGCCAGCTTTTACCTCTTGCCAACCGATGCGGTTGTGGAGCAATCTCCACCGTTATTGAAAAGCATCAAGCCGTGCGAGAATGGGCGGTGACGTGTGACCGATGAATGTCGTTGACCAGACCGAGTCTCCATGGGATACAATCATACTCGGCGCCGGAATGAGTGGCCTTATCTCTGCCAGCGTGCTCCATAGGCAGCGGGCTGCGCGTATCCTCATTGTCGACGAATATGCGCGGATAGGTGGCAATCATATTGATTGCAGTATCGGCCCCTACACCTTCGACATCGGCTCCTTCCTGTTTCAGGACGACTCACCGCTGATAGGTCATTTTCCTGAGCTTCTTGAACTTTATCATCCGGTCGTACCGTGCATCCAACGGGTTGCACCGGATGGGGTTGTGCGGAGCTATCCGTTCTCATTCTCTGATGAATTCGTCGGTGCCGGCCCGCTTGAATGGCTGCGAACCTCCGCGTCGCTATTGAAGGCACGTCTGACGTCCGCTCCTATTACCAATGCAGCGGAGTATGCAGAGTACTGGCTGGGGAGCAGGCTGTTCCAGCGATCCGGACTGGGCAATTATATCGAGCGCTTTCACGGTGCAAAAGCGGGCGATATCGACAAGGTCTTTGCGGAAAAACGGATGAATCAGATTGCACACCTGGCATCGTTCCGTAAGCAGATCGCAAAGCTGCTCGGGGCCAGGGCACCGCGGGTAAGCGGTAAGTCATTCGTCCGGCCTCACGAGGGTTTCGCCAGACTATACGGGGTTGTAGCCGAAAGTCTGGAACGAAAAGGCACCAACTTTGCGTTAGGGCGCACCCTCTCGTCGATAACGCGCAGCGATACGCTATTCCGGGTTCAAGCGGTCGATCTTGACGCAACTTCGCATCGGCTTGTCTCCACCATGCCCATATCCCGAACACTTCAACTCTGCGGACTACCTATGCCCGCACCGCTACCCAGCGCGGAACTAATAAGCCTCTTCTTCAGTTTCAGCGGATCACGGCGCGGGTTCTCGGCCAACGTGCTCTACAACTTTTCAGCGACGGGACGCTGGAAACGCCTCACCATGTTTTCCGACTTCTACGGCAAGGTTTACGACCGCGAGTATTTTACTGTTGAGGCGAACCTTGCCGCTACCGGGCAACAGGGCGAGGACTACGACATCGTCGGCTGTCTGGCCGCTGATTTTCGTACGGATGTCCTTAATAAAGGGTTATTTACTGGCACTCTGACGCTGGTGGGATCATATCGGCTGCAGAACGCCTATCCAATCTATCGCAAGGGTGCAGCCGAGGCGGCGAGCACCGCAATCCAGGTTCTTTCAGGCTTTGGTATCGAGTCATTCGGACGCCAGGGCGGATTTGACTACCTTCCCAATGCTGGCCTTGTGACGAGGGAGGTGGAGGCGAAGCTCGATCGCGTATCGCGATGACATTGCCCGGCTGATCACCGTGAATAACCCCGTAGGGTCAAAAAGCTCGAATTGGTCAATCCACAACGGTGTTCCCTAATCCTCGTATAGCTTCCCCGACGTTGTTCATCGGCTGCGCAAGGGCGCCCCGGTTTGCGCCGCCGCTCAGACGGTGAACAACGTCGGGGAAGCTATACGAGGATTGACAATCTCGGCCAGCGATTTAACCTCGCCTCATGCAGCGACAAGATGTCATCGCACTTGCTCTCTCCCTGGCTTCCTTGTTTGCAGCGAGCCGCGCTTCTTCGGCAGATAATGCGCGGGAACTTTCTCTATTCGGCTCATTGGACCACATCAGCCTGACCAACGTTTCCACGACTGATGCTTCGGTGGCCAAATCCGAGTCTGGCGGCAAAGCGGGCTTGCGAGTGGTGACGGGACACAAGGCGGATTGGCCGGGCATCGCGCTGCCCGCGCCGAAGGGGCATTGGGACCTCTCTCCTTACTGGCAGATCGTCCTTTCCGTCAAGAATGCCGGTGCCAATTCGGTCACCGTTTCCTGCCGAGCGGACAACCCGGGCGCCGATGGCCAGGACCATTGCGCCAACGGAGACGTCACACTGGCGCCCGGGCAATCTGGCAACCTTTACGTCGAATTGAAGCGCACGTCGAACGACCAACTCGGCGGCAAGCTCTTTGGCATGAGGGGCTATCCCGTCGCGCTCGGAGGACCGCGCACGATTGAGCCGGCCAACGTGACGCAACTGTTGGTCTTTGTCGCCAAACCGGCGGAAGATCACGTTTTTGAGGTCAGCGACATCCATGCCGCCGGCCATTACACACCCCCGACCGCTTGGACGTCGGATGCGACGCCGTTCTTTCCTTTTATTGACACGTTTGGGCAATACAGCCACAAGGATTGGCCAGGCAAGACGGAGTCGCTGACTGATTTGACGGTGAAACGGAACGCCGAAGCGGCGGAATTGGCCGCGATGCCGGGGCCGGAGGAGTGGGACCAATACGGAGGCTGGCGCACCGGCCCGCTGCTCCAAACCAACGGTTTTTTCCGCGTCGAAAAAGTCGAAGGCAAATGGTGGCTGGTGGATCCGGACGGGCATTTGTTCTTTTCGCACGGCATGGATTGCATCGGCTTTAACGAACAGACGCCGATCGAGGGACGGGAGACTTGGTTCCAGGATTTCCCCGGCCAACGGCCTGAGTTTGAAGGATTTCTCTCCCGCGGCCACGCGCTGATGGGCCATTATGAGGGGCAATCGCCTGAATGCTTCTCGTTCGTCGAGGCCAACCAGTTGCGCAAATACGGCGCGGAATGGAGAAGCATCTATCCTCAGGTGGCGCAACAACGATTGCGCAGTTGGGGTCTCAACACCATCGGCAACTGGTCCGATCGCGGCCTCACCACGATGCGCCTGACGCCCTACACTGACAGTGTTGGCTCCGGCGGCGCGCGCATGATCGAGGGCAGCAAAGGTTATTGGGGGCAATTTCCCGACGTCTTTGATCCGTCGTTTGTGCGAGGCCTGAAGTTCTTCATGCAACGCACCCAAGGGCGGTCGGCCGGCGATCCTTGGTGCATCGGCTATTTTTCCGATAACGAAATGTCCTGGGGCGACGACACGTCCATTGCTTTAGCCGCGCTGAAGTCCGGCTCGAATCAGCCTGCCAAAAAAGTTTTCATCGCCGATCTCCAGGCGAAGTACGGCGAGATTGGGCAACTCAATGCCGTCTGGGGATCGAAATTCGACTCATGGGATGCGCTCTTGCAAAGCCGCACCGCGCCCGACCCGGCCAGGGCCAGGGAAGACTTGACTGCATTTTACACAAAGGCGGCGGAGCAGTATTTCCGCACCGCGCGCGAAGTCATCAAGGCCGTCGCGCCGCATCAACTTTACCTTGGATGCCGTTTTGCGTGGGTGAACGCGCTGGCCGCCGCCGCCGCCGCGAAGTATTGCGATGTGGTCAGCTACAACATCTACAAACGGAGCGTGGCGAATTTCACATTCAATGGCGGGGCGGACGTTCCGTTGTTGGTGGGGGAATTCCATTTTGGCGCGCTGGACCGCGGGATGTTCCATCCCGGCTTGGTGGAGCTGCCTGACCAGGCGGCGCGGGCGCAGGCCTACAGGGAGTATGTCGAAGGCGCGCTGCATCATCCGCAATTTGTGGGCTGCCATTGGTTCCAGTACCGCGACGAACCGGTCCTGGGCCGAGTCCTGGACGAGGAGAATTACCAGATCGGCTTTGTGGATGTGGCCGACACGCCTTACGCGGAAACCATCGCCGCCGCGCGCGCCGTCGGCTATCATCTTTACAAGTAGCCGGCCGGCTCAAGGCCATTTGAAGGTGAGTGTGCCGAAAATGGAATTGGCGACATAGTTGTTGGCGCCACCGCTGGTTGGTTCATTGTAAGAATAGAAACCGTATTTCAATTGCGCGGTGATGTTTTTTCCAAAGTGGCGCGCCAAGCCGGTTTGCAACGCATGCTGATCATAATCAATTCCCACCGGCAGTCCGCCAGCGAAGTTGTTCTGGCCATAGTCAGCATCAGAGAAGGAATAGCTGGCGAACCAATCCGTGCTCCGGCTGAGAACATAAGTAGTGTTGGCCAGCACCGTGTAGGTTTGGCCGCGATAGGCAGCCACCGCGGGATCGTTGTCGGTCACACTGACCGAGCTGGAGGGCTGGTACGAAAAGGTCGTGGATAAGAAAAGGCGCGGGCATGGGGTCATGGTCGCATTAACCGAACAGACTTGCGAACGGTATTCGCCGGCGACAATCCCGCCGCCGGGAGAGATGCCGCCGCTGGAGGGATCCGTGTCGGTCCAGGATCGGGTGGTCAGATACCTATAGGAGAAGGCAGTTTTCAAACAGGAGCAAGGGTGCCAGGTGAGTTTGGTCTCGACTTCATCAGTCAGGAGATCGCGCGCCAGGATAAACCCCGGGTAACCGGCAGGCGGCGGCAAACCCGCGTCGTTGTCGTAATGGCTGTCATCCTCATAGCGGCGATAGTGGGCGCTGAGGGAAACGCTGGTCCAGGGCGAAGTGTTGAAGCCGGCGCGAATGTCGCTCAATTGGCTGGAGAAGGAGGTGTTCTGCGACGTGCCACTGCCGGACTGGATGTCATAATCATCCTGGCCGATGGTCTGCTGCTGCAACTTGGCTTCCACGAACAAGGCCGTGAAAGGAATTTTGCTGTAACGCAGGGCCGCGGTTTCTGTAACTTGGCTCTGATCGTAGTCAGAAGATAGGAGGGTGGGGACGACGGGGACGACGGCGGGCGGCGTGCCGTCGGTATAGACCGAGTTCAGGAAGGCGTTATCGCCGCCGAAGCCGTGCTGGCGCGTCCACTCCGCTTCCACTCCAGTGGATAAAGTCAGTCCATCGAACGGGCCAAGAAGCCCGTTGAGGTTGAAAACATGCGATTCCTTTTCGATGGTGATCTGCGGGACGCGGTTCAAAAAAGCCGCGCTATTGTTGATGGAATCGGTGAAGCTGGCGTCCGAGTTTAGCGCGCTGTAAAGATAGCCGGCGGAACCAAAGAACCAATCATTGAATTTCCGCTCGAGCCGGATGGTATTGGCTCCCTGGAAATAGGTGGTGGTTTGCTGCACATTCTCCAGCGACCCGGTCAGGGCATCCATGTTGGTGCCCTGCGTTTTGAGGTTGTAGAACTCGCCGCGAAACCGCTCCTCGATGGTCACTCCTGCCACTTCATGATCGAGGTCGAATTTGATGACATGCACTTCCTCGTCGAGGTTTTTGGCGGCGGGCGCGATGGCGCGCGGATTGCCAGCCGAGAAAACGCCCCAATCGGTGGTGGATTCCTCTCCCTGTTTGTAGTCGTATTCATAGCCCAGCTTCATTTGCGGCCACTGCGGCAGAGTCAGGCCGAAATCTATCCAAAACTTGCCTATGTCAAGAAAGAGATCACGGCCAAAACTGGGGGCGGACGGGCTGATGGATGGGAAATAACCTCCCGTGTCAGTGTAGTACTTCCGATACTGATCCCAGCCGGTGTGGATGAATCCAAGGTCGTTTCGATCGAGGGAAAGCTGCAATTTGTAGTCGTCCACCAATGCGTGGCCCGAAAACGCGTATTTCGTGTCGGGACTGGTGTTCCCAAGCATTTGGAAACTTTCCAGCCCGCCGTTGGGACCGTCCACTTGGTTGTTCAATTCACGGAACTTCGCTTTGTTGCCACTGACCATTGTGCCGCCTACCGTCGGAAAAAGGGAAAGAGCGAGATTGTTGGTCGGCGCGTTTGTGGCCCAAGCCGCTCCTTGATCAATCCAGGCGCGCAACTGCGCAATTTGCCCGGAGGTGAGGGTGTCGCCCTTGCCGGGCGGGGGCATTTGCATATCTTCGACCAGCCCGGCGACATTGTGGATGAGCGGGCTGTTGGCGCTGTCGCCGGGCAGAATATCAACGCCGTGCTCACCGCCTTTGAGAGCGCTGGCCCGGTTGTCGAGTCGGAAATGGCTTTTTGCTTTGTCAGGGCCGTGACAGCGGAGGCAGGCGTTTTGGAGAATGGGTTGGATGTCGCGGGCGAAATCCATTTGTCCCTGGGCCGGCGGCGGCAATTTGGAAACATCCACTTTATCCGCCGCCACACTCACAGCGCAGGAGAAAAGCAAAACACAGCCGCCAACACCCCATGCCGGCGGGGTTGGTCTGCGGTTGTTTCGCAGCCGTTTCATTTCAATAAAAGAAGTACGGTTGAGTGTTTGAGCCGTGTACCGCGGTGTGGCAACCAGCCGTCCAACAGGTGCCAAAGCGTATGAACGTGGCATGGTTGACATTGCCGATGTAAATACTCCCGGCCCCCGCCGGCCCCGGCGACTGGGCGTGGCAACGGAGGCACAGATTTGAATCGCGCACGGTCAACATTTTGGGGTTGATGGAACCGTGCGGGTTGTGGCAGGTGGCGCAACCTTCACGAAGAGCCGGATGTTCAAAAATGACGGGCTTAGTCTGTTCCCGATGGCATTGGGCGCAGCTCTGGTTCAAGCGCCCCATCGCCAGTCCGCCGGCCGGTTTCATGATGTCCATGCCGTGCGGGTCGTGGCACTGAACGCAATTCATTTTGCCCTCGATGACAAGATGGTGCTGAGGCAGATGGAATTCCGCTTCCGTATCCATATGGCATTGGAAACAGGCGGCGGGGTCCTTGCCGGGATTGAGAATAAATTCCCGGCCGCCGCGGCCTGCCGCAACATGTTTGCTGGCCGGGCCATGGCACGATTCGCAGCCAGTCTGGCCGGCCCTTTCCGTGCTGGCCAGATGCAAACGGGCATGGGGACTGGCCGGAAAGGCGCGGGTGATGCGCTCGTGGCAATCCGCGCAGGCTTTGTCGCCAACAAAAGTGGCGCCTTCAATCTGCAGCGGAACCACCGCCGTCCGATCCACCGTGGAACAAGAATTGACCAACACCCCAAGCGCGCCGCCGGCCACGGCCAGCGCCAGCGCCACAAACCGCCGCAGGCCGTTCCTTGGTTGCGTCCAACGCAAACATTGGAACAGATGATTCCGGCTGATCTTGTTGATAATTTCCGGTTTCAGTTCTTTGGTTCTAAGTTATGGAATTTGCATGGCAATTCGGATTGTAGGAGTGACGGCGGAAGAAAATGTTCCGAAAATTCTGCCGTCGGCGATTCCGGCGCTACGAACCCGGTTCGATATGCACCAGCACGTCATGCACGGCGGGCACCTCCTGGCGCACACGATCCTTGACGTGGTGGGCGATTTCGTGGGCCTGTCGCACGGTCAAGTGCGGATCAACCTCGACGTGCATATCCACGAAGTATTCAAAGCCGGCCTTGCGCGCGATGCACTTCTCGATTCTTTGCACGCCGGCCACCCGGCTGGCGACGGATTTGATGTGCGCGACCAACGCGGCATTGGGCGCGGCGTCCATCAACTCGTTCAAGGCCGGCCCCAATAATTTCGAGCCGTTCCATGCGATGATCAATCCCGCCACGATGGCCGCCGCGTCGTCGGCAAAGGAAAATCGCGGACCGCCCACGAGGGCCACCGAGATGCCCAAGGCCGCGGCCAGCGAGGTCACGGCGTCGCTGCGGTGATGCCAGGCATCGGCATAGACCACGATGCTTTGCACCGAGCCGGCTTCGCGCGAGACGAAACGGAACAACGCCTCCTTGACCACCACCACCGCGATCAAGACGAAGAGCGTGAAAGCCCTGGGCGCGGCCCGAGGTTGAGCCAGGTCCTGCGCCGCTTTGACAATGATGCCCAGCGCCGCCACCAACAACATGCCGGCCACCGTCGCCGCGGCCAGCGGCTCCGCCTTGCCGTGTCCGTAAGGATGTTCCCGGTCAGCCGGCTCCGCCGCCAGCACCAATGCGCGCCAAACAACGATCGAGCTGAGGATGTCGGCGCTGGATTCCACCGCGTCGGCGATGAGCGCGTGCGAATGTCCCAGCACGCCCACGGCGAATTTGGCGGCCGAGAGCACAGCGTTGATCGCCATGCCGAGAAACGTGGCCCTGAGGCTGCGCTTGAGTCGGTTGGTTGGCATGGCGGGGGGATCCGTGCTCCGTCATTGGTCCTGGCGCCGAAAGCCAGCCATCATGTTTTTTTCAAAAATGGCGTCAACAACTCGATGGGCAGCGGGATGATTGTCGTGGTGTTGCGGTCGCCCGCTATTTCGCCGATGGTTTGCAGATAGCGCAACTGCAGCGCAATGGGCTGGTTGGCGATCATGGCGGCGGCCTGCACCAGTTTTTCCGCCGCTTGAAATTCGCCTTCGGCGGCGATGATTTTGGCGCGGCGTTCCCGTTCCGTTTCGGCCTGCCGGGCCATGGCCCGTTTCATGGTATCGGGCAGCACGACGTCGCGGACTTCCACCGCGGTGACCTTCACGCCCCAGGGGCCTGTGTGGCGGTCAATAATTTCCTGCAAGGTTTGATTGATCTTGTCGCGACGGCCCAGCAACTCGTCCAGGTCGCATTGGCCCAGCACGCTGCGCAAGGTCGTTTGCGCGATCAGGGTGGTGGCTTGCAGATAATTCTCCACCTTCACCACCGCCGCTTCCGGCTCGACAATGCGGAAATACACCACCGCATCCATCGTCACCGGCACGTTGTCGCGGGTCATGACTTCCTGTTTGGCCACGCTGATGGTGATGACCCGCAGGTCCATGCGCACCATGCGGTCCACTAGCGGAATCAGGAAAACCAAGCCCGGCCCTTTGGCGCCGATGAGCTTGCCCAGGCGGAAAACAACGGCGCGCTCGTACTCGCGCAGGATGCGCATCGCGGTCGGCAGGAGAATGGACAGAAAGACGGCCAGCAGCACGATCCAGACGCCGAGGCCTTCCGCAAAGCGAATTGTATTATCCATAAGTTTTTCAAGATTTAGGTTTGACCCGTAACACAAGCCCTTCCAGACCCACGATTTCGGCCGGCTCGCCCGCCGCCACCGGCGCCTGGCCGATGGCGTCCCAGTATTCCCCGTCAAAAAGAACTTTGCCGCCGTTCTGATCCACCGCCGTCAAAGCTGTGGCGGTTTTGCCCGCCATGCTCTCCCGGCCGGTTTTGGCCGGAAGGAACTGCGCGCGCAGCCCGGCCCCAATTACAAAGAAAAAGAACAGCGCCGTCAAGACCGTCGCCGGGATAATCCAAGTCAGCGGCAGCCTGAAACCCGGTTCGCGATTGAACAGCAGCAGCGAACCGAGCAGGAATGCGACGATGCCTCCCGCCGTCAAAACTCCGTGCGTGGTCGCGAAGATGTCAATGATGAACAAGGCCACCGCCAAAAGAATCAGAGCCAAGCCGGCGGCATTGACGGGCAAGACCGATCCCATATACAACGCCAGCACCAGGGCCACTGCCCCGGCCACTCCCGGCAGGACGGCGCCGGGATGGCTCAACTCGCCGATAATGCCGTAAATGGCCACCAGCATGAGCACGAACATGACTTCCGGCCGCCAGAGCATCTGGAAAATGCGTTCTCCGGGCGTCATGGGAATCTCCACCACACTGGCCTTGGTCGTCCGCAATACTTTGCCGTTTACGGTCCGGCCATCCAATTGCTGGAGCAACTCCGGCACATCCAAGGCCACGAGATCAACGACGCCCAGTTTCAATGCTTGCGCGTCGGTGATCGAGTCGCTCTGGCGGACGGCCGATTTGGCCCATTCAATGTTGTGATGCCGCTTGTGGGCGATGGTCTCGATGAAACTGGCCGCGTAATTTTCCAACTTCCGGCCCATGACCGAGTTGGTCTCTTCTTCATCGCCAGCGCCCAGGGAGACGGGATGGGCCGCGCCGATGGTGGTATCCGGCGCCATGGCCGCCACATCCGCTGCAAGAGTGATGAACGTTCCCGCGCTGGCGGCCCCTGCGCCGGCAGGCGCCACATAAACGACGGATGGCACTTCGTCCTGAAATAGTTTCCCTACTATTTCCTTGGTGGAATCCAGCAGCCCGCCCGGAGTGTCCAGCATGATAATCAGGCACTCGTCTTTGTCATCCGCGGCGCGGTCCAGGGCGCGCGAGATGTAAGTGGCCGTGGCCGGCCCGATGGCGCCATGAACATGGATGAGGCCAACCTGTCCGGCGCAAAGAGAAGTTGGCGCCGCCATGAAGGCCGCCGCCCATGCAGTCGCCAGAAAAACGCGAAAAAGGTCAAAGGTCATATTTGCCTCCGCGTCCGGCTGCGGTCCTTTCAGGGGTCGCGCCGGGCTGATTACAATATGGCAGCAATGGAGGCGGTTCACAAGCAGGCAATGCGGCATACTGGTCGCGCGCCCTGATGACAGGGCGCAAATCCGTTTGTGTGACGGGTTTGTGGGATGGTATGTGATGGCAAATGTTACGGGTTAAGTGCTTGATTATCAACATTTGTGACGGTGTGACGGGTAAAATGGGGGGGAAAGGTATATGTAGGGGTCAAAACCAGATTTGCGCCTCTGATGATAATCGTATTCTCAATCTCCTTCCAACGGGATTAAGATTAAGAGTAAGATTAGCGGCCTTTGCCAGGATCAGCTTGCCGCTGTCCTCAATACAGACCTTACGCAACTGGCCGTCGTCGCCTCAAAACAATATTCATTGCTCCGATTCAGTCCGATTGACGCCGATTGACGCCGATTGACGCCGATTTGCCAGAACGAGACCAGGCAAAATTTGCCGCTTTTGGACGCACTGCGTAATTTTTTATTTTTTGAAGGTTCAATTGGCCTCAATTAGGTTCAACCAGGTTCAACTATATAGATGCGCCTAAAGAATTCGAAATGTCATAGGCATTTTTTCGGGAGGGGCGAGCGCCGCGAGTCCCATTATTTCAGGGCGTCGCGGCGCTCCGCCCTCCCGCGTCAAAAACTGTTAAATGTCGGTTTATTTATGCGCGGGTATATAGCCGCAATTTACCTCACTCATCCGCTTGCCCATTTTGCACTCTGGACGCCCGACTCCCCCTCTTCCCTTCCCGCTGCAAACTGTCAAAGAACACGGCGCCAAAAGCGCCCATATCCCAGAGGATACCACATTTGGACGGGACTGCAATACAGTTTAATCAATTTTATTACCACCGCTGTCTCACACCCCCTCAGGGGTCAACGTAAATTGAAGTTGTGTTTCACCCACAGGCGGACGTATTTTCCAAGAAGAATGAAAGCGTACGAAGAAGTTATCGAGTTTATCGCCGCCGGCCCGAACACCAAGCGCGTGGCTGATTTTCAGGCTTCCGCAGAAACCAAAGCACGGGTGGAATCTCTCATCGAAAAGGAAAAAAACGAGGGCCTGTCTGCAAAAGAAAAGGCCGAGTTGGACGATTACCTTCAGCTTGAACATCTGATGCGGTTGGTCAAGGCACGGGCGCGTCAGCGCTTGGCGGATGAGTAGCGCCCACATCAGCGATCGGTTGCGTCAGAAGGTGGCCAACCGGGCTGAACACCTTTGCGAGTATTGCTTGATTCATGAGGAGGACGCGTACGTTGGGGTGCAAATAGATCACATCATCAGCAAGAAGCACGGCGGACAAACAACTGCCCAAAACCTTGCGTTAGCCTGCGCCTGCTGCAACCGTCAGAAAGGAACCGACGTTTCTGCCATGGACCCGGCCAGCGGAAAGTTCGTCCCTTTGTATAACCCGCGGAAATCTCTTTGGCGCGACCATTTTCAATTGGTGGGAGTCAGAATTGCTTGGCGCACGGGCATTGGGGCTGCGACCGTTCGTCTGTTAAAGCTCAACCACCCTCATCGAATCCTCGAACGCCAGCTTTTGCGCAGCTTCAAGAGGTACCCGAGTTCCGCTGCCCTTCGTCAGATAAACCGAAAATACTGATCAGTCCCCAGGATTGGCCACCGGTTGTCACGGCAAGACCACCAGCCGGTAAAAGCGTTGCGGGCCGTTGGTGACGGAGTCGGCGGCGCTGAGCGTCGCTCCGGTGGCGGTGAAGGGGCTGCCCAGGCTGGCCCAGTTGGTCGAACGCAAGTCGGAAGTGTATTGCACCTGATACGTCGCTCCAACCTCCGTGCTCCAAATCAGACTCAGGGTGCTGTTGGTTAGAGTCACGGACTGAAATTCCGGCAGAATGATCGGGGCGCTGTTAAATTCGTAGCAGCCCATATCCACGTTTCCGGCCACGATACGGGGATTGCCGTCCAAATCTGTCGTGGGCAGCGATGGGGCATTGGTGGCGCCGGCGGCGATGCATGGGGAGCCGCTCACAAGATGATAATTTCCATTGGTCGAATCAACAAACTGGGGATCAATATCGAGATTGTTGGTGAAGACATCCCAGATGCCGAAAAGGTCGTTGGCGTCATTATTGGAGAAGATCCGTTCTTCGCCTGTCCCCGCTGACCAAACGTCCGCGCCGGGCGCGCCGGAATTTCCCCAGATGATGTTGTTGAAGACGTTCAACACCTCCCCATCCTCCACTCGGAAGGCAGCGCCGCCGCCGCCGCCGGCAGAGGTGTTTGATGTGATGGTGTTGTTGATGAAAAAAAGATTCGAGGATGCATCCACCCAAACGCCTCCGCCGGTCGAGGAACTACCGGTCTGCGTGTTGCCTTCCACCAAATTATCTGAAAAGATGATCGTCGTCGCACTCACGTAAACGGCCCCGCCGTCGCCGCTTGCAGCGTTCTGTTCAAACGTGTTCCTCTCAACTGTAACGGTTTCATTAGAGGACACGTCCACATATATGGCACCTCCATTAGTGGCTGAATTACCAACGAAATCATTGCCCATAATCGTGAGATTAGTAAGAAGGTCCCCCCAGCCAAGACCATTTACACTACTGATCCCACCTCCACCCGCGACCGAGAGATTGCCTATGAACGTGTTCCCGCTCACGGTCACGCTTGCGTTATTGAATACCGCAACCCCACCGGGTGCCGTGGAAGGGTAAGAACCGATGTTTGAAGTGAAGGTATTACCGGTGAGAGTCACTGAGGCATTATCCCAGATAGCAGCACCGCAACCATTTCCATTGAAAGTGTTCTGAGTTACTACGCTTATGGTTGCAAGGACGTCAGTGTCAGAAGGAAATAAACCTCCCAACAAAGCTAATCCTTCACTCACATTTCCATTGAAAATGTTGTTTGAAATGACGACGGAATTTGCGTTGATATCTACATACAAACCAAGGTATTGGTTTGTTAAGAACGCGCAGTTATCGACAGTAACGTTCGGCATGAAGCCTAGAATCTCCTCAACTAAGCTACCGATCACAACGCCAACTCCAGCATCAGGGAAATCATTTTCTTCATCATTTTCGTATTCCGCTCCTGCTACAGTGCATCCGTTTACACTAACGTTTAATCCGGAAAGGATTAACAAACCGTTGCCGATTCCGTTAGAGGGTGAAAAAAACCGGCAACCAGATACTGAAATTGTGGCCTCACTCCCAGCCCCGATGACCAAAGCACCGATATTGACAGTAGGATCGCTTCCGGCGCCAGAGTTGATCGCAAAACCTATGCCCTGGACGTTAATGGTGTTGGTGCTGGCGGAATTGGAAATACTCAGGCCGTTTCCGGCGCCCGCTCCGTCTATGGTGATGGCCGTGTTCGTCACGCCCGGCTCGGCCAATAGTGTGAGGTTATTGGTCTGTGAACTGGTGTAGTCGAAATTGCCCTCGTAGTAGCCGTTGGTGAGGTAGATGTTGTTATCAACCCCGTTGTGGGCGGCTGTGGTGAGGGCGTTTTGCAGACCCTGCGCCGTGGAGACGTGGAAATCCGCGGCTCGGATTTGTTCACAGGGCAAGGCAAGCGCCAAAGCGGCGATGCACACGCTGATATATCGGTTTGAATTCGTATTCATAATTAACCTTTGATGTTTTGAGTTGTTTGCGGCCCAGAATCTTCGTTTGTCAACGGCTCCTCGGGCCACGGTTGTTGGCCGTTGACTTTTCTTGCTGCACTGCGACCGCCCTGCGTGCATTGGCCCATACTCTCTGTTGGGGAAACGTGCTTCTTCGATGTTTTCAGTGGAACTGCTCGATCGACGGCAATTCCGGGGGAGCGCGGGCGTCCCGCCAAACACATCCCCTCATTCACCCTTTTTGCACACCATAGCGTACCTAGGCACTGAACCGAAAAAAATCGGCAGAAGGCAGCCAGCCAGGAAGCACGGCGCGAGACGCGCCGCGCGGCGACCGGGACGGTCGCGCTCCCCACGCATCGCGGTTCTCGGCATTGATCAGTTTTCACAGAATTATTCATCCAGTCTTTTTTTCCAGTCCGCGGCTTTATCTGGCCGGGACGTTGCCTCGTAGAGTTCGATGGCGTGTTGCACAGTTTCCTTCAAGCACCGTTTGTTGCAAGCAGGAATCCTCTCTTCGCGCTGCTTCAGACCGTCGTAACCACCGACGAGCAGCGGTTCCGCGTCGGCGTATTTTTTTTGCGCCAGGAGAATGGCTCCAAGTTGAGCACGGGCTTGGAAAGTTCGCCAGTCATCCGGAAGCCGCTTTTCGCACACGGACAGGCACAGCCGCATTAGCTCCCCGGCATCCGCGAACTTCCCCCGCTTCTGGAGCAAACCGGACAAACCCGTGAACGAGTCAATCGTGTCGGGATGTTCATTGCCCAGCAGTTTCCGGCGCATTTCCAACGCTTCACGATACAGCGGTTCGGCTTCCTCCAAATGCCCTTGCTCGCGGAGCACGCTTGCGAGGTCATTGAGGGATTGGGCGATGTCCGGGCTGTCGCTAGCAAGCGCCTTCTTGCGTATGGCGAGAGCTTCGCGCTGGCAAGTTGCGGCCTCGGCAAGTTTTCCTTCGTCCCGCAGGATGTTTCCAAGCACGTCGATCAAGGTCGCGACCAATTGATTCTCGTCGCCAAGAGTTTTTTTCAGCAATCCGACCGCTTCGCGCTGCACCGTTTCCGCCTCGGGAAATTTGCCCTCATCGCGGAGAATGTCGCCAAGATTATTGAGCGAGACCGCAACCTCCGGATGAGCGGGACCCAGCCGCTTGCGTTGGATGGCGAGTGCGTCGCGTTGCGCGGTCTCGGCCTCGGTAAATCTTCCCTGGCCTTGATAGATGGTCGCCAGGGCGCTGAGGGTGGAGGCGAACTCGGGATGGCCGGCCCCGAGGAGTTTCCGGCGGATTTCCAAGGCTTGTTTGCCCACAAGCTCGCCTTCCGAGAGCTTGCCTTCGATTTGAAGGACGCAAGCCAGGTTGTGGAGGGAAGTGGCCACGTCCGGATGCCTGTCTCCCAGGACCTTGCGCTGCATGTCCAGCGTCTCGCGGTAGGCCGTCTCCGCCTCAGAGAACTTGTTTTCGTACCAGAGGGCGGTGCCCAGATTGCCGAGAGTGGTGGCCAGCAGCGCATTCTCATTGCCGAGCAGCTTTCTGCGCATGGCGATGACCTGACGGAAAATGGTCTCGGCCTGGGAGTTCTTCCCTTCTATTAGAAGCACGTTCCCCAAATTGTGCATGGACACGGCAACGTCAACGTTCTCGTCGCCGAAAAGCTTAGTGCGGAGAGTGAGCGCCTGGCGGTCAGCTTCTTCCGCTTCGGCCAGTTTGCCCTCATAAAGAAGGACGACACCAAGATTGTTGAGCGAAGCGGCCACGTCGGGATTTTCCTTGCCGAATAATTTCCGACGCATGTCTAAAGCCTGGCGCAACATGCTCTCGGCCTTGCTGAAATCACCCAGTTCCGAATAGACATTTCCAACAGTGTTGAGCAGTTCAGCCTCCACCTGCGGTTGGTCTTTGAGTTCCTTGCCGACTCGCTCGGCGGTTTTATCGAGGATTTCGCGCAGCATCGTCGTATCACGGCCAAGGGCCACAGATGGCCCTATGCCATCGAGCATGTCGGTCAGGAACTTTGCCACCTGACGGCTTTTGGTGGCCTCAGTCAGGCTGGCTTTCTCCGCTTTTGTTGCGCGTACCGCCAGCCAAGTGCTTACGACCACGCCCGCTATCAACAGCAGAGCGAGGGCGGACGTCATAGCCAGTCCAACCCGATGGCGGCGCACGAATTTCCCCAAGCGGTACAAATTGCCAGGGGCTGCGGCCGACACCGGCTCATTGTTCAGATGCCTTTGAATGTCCATCGCCAGGCCGTTGGCGGTTTCGTAACGGCGGGTGCGATCCTTTTCCAAGGCTTTCATCACGATCCAATCCAGGTCGCCGCGCACTAAATTCAGCAGACCGGGTGCTTCGATTTTGCGGTGTTTGGCGATCGCCGTTAAATCGGCGCCCTGCATCGTGCTCAAACAGGTCGAGGGCCGCGCCGGCTCTTGCTCGCGAATCGTGCGGCGGATTTCGTCCAGGCCGGCTTTCAGCAATTCTTTGGCGTTAAAAGGGGTCTGGCCGGTCAGCAATTCGTAAAGCAGGACGCCCAAACTATAGATGTCGCTGCGCGTGTCGATATCCAGCGCGCTCATCTCGGCCTGTTCCGGACTCATGTAGGCGGGCGCGCCGATAAACTGCTCGAAGGCGGTGAAGAGGGTTTGATCAGTCAATTTGCCGTGCGTCGCTTTGGCGATGCCAAAATCAATCACCTTGGGCATCGGCACGCCGTCGTGCATCGTGACCAGGATGTTGGAGGGCTTGATGTCCCGATGAATGATGCCTTTCTGGTGCGCATGCTGGACGGCCCGACAAACTTGAATGAAAAGATCGAGCCGTTCACGAGTGGAGAGATTGTTCTGGTCGCAGTAATCTGTGATTTTGATGCCGCGCACCAGTTCCATGACGAAATAGGGGCGGCCGGTCTCCGTCGCGCCGGCGTCCAGGACTTTGGCGATGTTGGGATGGTCCATCATGGCCAGGGCTTGCCGCTCCGCCTCAAACCGGGCAATCACGCCCTTGGTATCCATGCCCAGCTTGATGACTTTGAGCGCGACGCGGCGGCTGACCGGTTCCTGCTGCTCGGCCATATAGACCACGCCGCACCCGCCCTCGCCAATGTGTTGCAACAGTTTGTAACGCCCGATAATGGTTCCGGCAGCTTCGGAAATGGGAGTGACGACCATCGTGGGTCTGAGTGCGGCGGCTGGTTGGTCGGGCAGGAAGCCTGTCGGCGCCTCGTTGGCGCGGAGCAAGGCCTCGACCCGCTGGCGCAGGGGGATGTTATCTCGGCACGCGCCGGCAACGTAAACTGGGCGCTCGGAAGGGCTGAAGGCCAGGGCGGCGTTGAAAATGGTTTCCGCTTCGGCGGCGTTTGGATTTGCGGATTCGTCTTGCATAATCTCGTTCTACCTGAAGTGGCGTTTTTTGCAGCCCAATTGGTTCAGGCAACATAAAGATTTTTGACTTAGAACTTATCCTTAAATAATTTTCCCGCCGCACAGGTCTAAATTGGGCAATGCGGTTCTTTGGGGGAGCGCGGGCGTCTCGCCCGCCGTTTTCGGCCTCTGGCCGAAAACATCCCCTCGGAAAGCAGCCGGCGGGACGCCGGCTGCGGCGACCGGGACGGTCGCGCTCCCCAAACCAAATCGCACGCTCGTAACCGGCAAATTCGCCGTTTTGTTCATCAAAAGTCTATTCACGGATATGCTCTTATTTGGAATCGCCCTTGAGTTCCTCGTAAAGCCAGGCCCGGGAGTAGGCCCAGTAACGCTTGGCGGTGGACTCGGACAAGCCCAAGGCCTGGCCGGCATCGGCGATGCTCAAGCCGATGAAAAAACGGAGTTTGACCAACTCGGCCTTGACCGGCGACTCCTGCGCCAGCTTCTGCAAAGCTTCATCCACGCGGATGAGGGTGTCGTCGTCGGAGTGGATGGCCACATCTACCTGATCCAGGTCCACGCGCGCCAGCCCTTGGCCGTGGCGGAGGCGGTTTTTGCGGCGGGCATTATCAATGAGGATGCGGCGCATGGCTTCGGCGGCGGCGGCGAAGAAGTGTCCCCGGCTGTTCCAGGGCTGATCCGGCGTTTTGACAAGTCGCAGCCAGGCTTCGTGGACCAGCGCGGTGGGTTGAAGCGTCTGGCCCGCGGCCTCATGGGCCATCTTCTGCGCCGCGAGTCTGCGCAGTTCCTCATAGACCAGCGGCAATAATTGATCGGCGGCCTTGGGGTCGCCTTGCTCAATGGCGCCGAGCAGACGCGTGACCTCGCTCATATCCAATTTCGAGTTTGCTCACAAATTTGTCCAACCGCCCTCGCGGCTATTCGGGCGACGCTTCGTCTCCGACGTTGGCGGTTCCCCAAACGATGTCCGCCACTGTGTCAATGTCGCGTTGCGGGCCGGAGATGGTCACGCGGCCGATATTGAGGCCGCCATGATTGATGCGCCAATGCTGTCCGGGCGGCGGGACGTGGCCGGGCGGGAAACTCAGGACGACGAACCGGCCCTCGGCATTGACCATTTCCACGCGTCCGAGCGTCTTGAAATCGGGCGTGATGCGCGCCGCCTGGGGTTTCTTCTTGTCAGGCGGCGGCGGCGGACCGTTGGGAGGCGGCTTTGGGTGGACGCATCCCGCCAGCAGCAACGCCGCGCAGACTAATCCAATCTCAATTCGCATGGCCAAGTAAAGTCCCCGCCGCGCCAATCGTCAAGCTGCGGGGTTATGTCCTCTTTTTCCTTCTTAATCTTAATCTTAATCTTAATCGTAATCTCTTCTGATCAAAAAGAGATTAGGATTATGATTAAGATTAGGATTAAGAATAAGAAAAGAGCGGGATGGTGGGCGATGAGGGATTCGAACCCCCGACCAACAGCGTGTAAAGCTGCTGCGCTACCGCTGCGCTAATCGCCCTTCCACCGTGGCAAGATTATGATGCCAGGCCAACGCCTGACGAGTCAATTCGCGGCAAAGCCAAACAAAAGCCTTGAACAGGAGGCAACAGAGCAAACAGAGGGGGGAGAATTTCAAATGGTTCTCCGTTCACTCTGTTTCCTCCTGTTCAAAACCTTGGCCAAAAGAGCAGGCTCCACGGGCATAACGCCTCAAGGCCGCAAGGATTTGGCGTTTCCAATTTGGATCACTTTGGCCTGTGTCAAATTTCACCAGCGAAGCCCTGCTGCCGTAACGCCTCGTACAAGACCAGCGCCACGCAGTTGGAGAGATTCAACGAACGGACATGGCTGTCAAACATCGGGATGCGCAGCCAGCCATCGGGATGTTGCGCCGTGATTGCGGCGGGCAGGCCGGCGGTCTCGCGCCCGAAAACCAGGTAGTCGCCGGGCTGGTAGCGCGCTTCGGCGTAGTGGCGCGGGCCTTTGGATTCGATGAGCCAAAGACGGGCGCCGGCGGGCAGTTGCTTTTGAAAGGCAGTCCAGTCCGGCCAGCGATGCCATTTCAAATGTTGCCAATAATCCAATCCGGCGCGCTTGAGTTGCGCGTCGTCGAGCCTGAAGCCGAGCGGTTCGACCAGGTGCAAGGTGGCCCGCGCCGCGGCGCAGAGGCGCGCGACGTTGCCCGTGTTGGGCGGTATCTCCGGCTCAACCAGCACGATATTGAGGTCCATAGTAAACCTTCCATAACACCAGGCCGTGCGCGGGCGCGGTCATGCCGGCGGCGCGGCGGTCTTTTTTGTCAAGTATTTGTTTAATCGCGGCGGGGGCGATCTTCCCCTGCCCAACCTGCACCAGTGTTCCGACAATGCCCCGGCACATTTTGTAAAGAAAGCCATCGCCTTCGATGATGAAGGTCAACAGGCGGCCGTTGCGCCTGAGATCGCACCTCGTGAGCGTGCGCACGGTGTCGCTGATTTCGTATGGGCGCGTGCCGGCCAGGGATCTGAAGTCGTGCCGGCCTGGGAAAAACTTCGCGGCGGCGCGCATGGCGGGCAGGTCCAGCGGGCGGCTGACGTGCCAGGCCACGTGGCGCAACAACGGATTCATGGCGGGGCCGGTCCAGACAAAATAGCGGTATTGCTTGCCTTTGGCGCTGAAGCGCGCGTCAAAATCGGGGCGGCAGCGCGAGGCGGCCATGATGCGAATTTCGCGGGGCAGATGGGCGTTGATGGCCAGGGCGGCCTTGGAGGGCGACATTTTGAATTCGCCGTCGGGAATCTCCACGTGGACGGCCATGCCCAGGGCATGCACGCCGGTGTCGGTCCGGCTGGAACTGTGCAGGCGTCCGGCGTTTGGAAAAATCTTAACGACAGCATCCTCGACGCACTGTTGGACGCCCAGGCCGGTTTTCTGCGCCTGCCAGCCGGCATAAGGGGCCCCGTCGTAGGCGATGGTCAATTTGAGTTTCACCGGCGGGCGTGATCCAGATAGCTTTGCAACAAGATCGCCGCCGCCGTTTGGTCCACGCGCTCTTTGCGTTTGTCGCGCCTCATGCCGGCTTCGATGAGGAAACGATTGGCCTGCACGGTCGTCAATCGCTCGTCCCAGGTATGGACCGGAACAGTCAAGACTAGCTTCAAAGCGGCGACAAATTCCCGCGTCTTCCCGGCGGCGGGGCCATAGGTGCCGTTCATGTTGCGAGGGAGGCCAACGACGATTTCGTCCACCTTGCGTTCGGCGGCGGTTTCTTTGAGAAGATCGAACAGTTTGGCGGCAGGTTCGGCGGGAAGAAATCCGAGCGGTTGGGCAATGGTCCCGGTTTCGTCACTGAGAGCCAGGCCGACGCGCTTTGTTCCATGATCAATGGCGAGAATACGCATGGCAGCGGCGGTCAAGCTGCCTGTGAAAGGGCCGATTGTAAACGGGAAACCGCCAGGAAGTGGAGGCGGTTCAAGGGGGGGCGGAGTTTTGACTCGGCAGGATGAAGGGGAGAACGGCTTGACCCGGTGGCCAGATTGTGACATGGTTGCGTTCAACGACTCTGTCAGCCTGTTTCTTATTGAAATGCTTATGAAATCGCTGTTACAGAAGGCGAGTTTGCGGATTGTTCTGTGTCAGTTGGCCCTGCTGCTGTGCCAAAATGGAAGGGCGGCGGTGGGGTTTACCATCACGCCTTCCGCCGTCAGCAATACTTACGTCGGCAACATCACGCTGCAAGTGACCGGATTAACTCCCGGCGACACCGTCGTCGTGCAGAAATACCTCGATGCCAATGCCGATGGCGTCATTGATGCCGGAGACTATTAGGTGCAGCAATTCAATTTGACGGATGGATCGGCCTTCGTGATTGGCGGCGTGACGAATATCAACGTTCCCGGCGACACGGACACCGTGGCGGGCCAAATCACGGCGGAGCTGAATCTTCAAGCTTCTTTTGTGCAGCTTATTGTCGGAAGCTATCTTTTCAAGCTGTCGAGTCCGGCCGGCCATTTCACGCCTCTGACGAATTCCTTTGCGGTCACGAATTATCCCTACGCGCAGCAATTCACGGGTACGGTCGTCAGCAACGGCGTGGCCGTTCCCTATGCCATCGTCTTGCTGTTGTCGGGTCAGGGCAATAACGATCCGGTGGGCGGTACGGTGGCGAACAGTTCCGGCCTTTACACCATGCAAGCGCAGCCTGAAAATTATGGATTGGTGGCGGTGCAAAGCAATTGCTTCGCCAATACGGCGGCGGCGGGCAACATTTTCCTGTCCAGCGGCGCGAACATCCAGACCAATTTGAGCATCATGGCCGCCACGCGAAACATTTCAGGAACATTCGTTGACACGAATAGTCCCAGCGTCGGATTGCCGGGACTCTTCGTGGCTGTGGAAACGACGAATGACCTTCTTGCAATCTGCTTCACCGACACCAATGGCAATTTCAGTGCGGGGGTGAATGCCGCCAAGTGGAAAATTAACGCCCTCAGCGCCTCGCTGGCTTTCCATGGTTATGTGGGATTGGACAACAAGGTGAAGGCGAACACCACGGGCGGCAGCGTGTCGGGCTTGACCATCGCCCTGCCCAAAGCGACGGCCTTGTTTTATGGCACCGTCATAGATGATGCGGGAAGCCCATTGGCGGGGGAGGTCGCCGTTTATGCCGAGGACCAGAACGTCACCAATAATTATAACGGCACCTATGAGTCCGATGGCTACACGGATGCGAACGGGAATTTCGTCACCGGCGTCGTGGGCAGCTCGAACACGAATGAAATTTGGAATGTCAACATTGACAACGCGAGCAGCTTTCCCAATTACGATTTTTCCCAGACGTCCTTAGACCAAAATGGCGGCACGAACATGGCCGTCGGAGAAACCATGCCGGCCAACTTCACCGCCGCCCTCGCCAACTTTCACATCACTGGCAACGTCCAATATGAAGGCAATCCCGTAAGCGGCCTGGAAGTCAATGCTTTTTCGCAGGATGCCAATAATTATCAGGCGCAAGCCACCACCGACAGCGACGGCAATTATTCGTTGACTGTGGCCAATGACACTTGGTTTGTCAACCTCAACTGCCAGGGCGGCGATAACAGTTTGAGCGGCATTATCACCAGCGGCAATTTTCAATGCCCGTGCGGCACTAACGAGATTATTGACAACGACAATGTCACGGCGAATTTCACCGTGTTGGGAGGCGGCACAGGGCTTATTTACGACTACCTTACCAATACGAGCGGCGGTCCCATTGCCGGCGTGAACGTCTATGCGCAGGACTGCAACGGAGACAATTACTCCACCTCGACGGGTGACAACGGCTATTATTCGATGGAGGTTTCCAATGGTGTTTGGAACGTGGGCGTGGATTGCAACGGTTTGAACTTGCTTGGTTACAATTGCGTCAACAGTACAAACGTGACGATAGAGAACGATGACGTTGAACAGAACTTCACGGCGCAATCGAGCGGTTCCAGCGGCGGGCCTTTGCAAGTCACGACAGATTCGCTGCCTGAAGGGACGAACGGATCTTTTTACAACCAGACCATGCAAGCCTCCGGCGGACAGCCACCTTATAGCTGGTCCATTCCGAGTTATTCCGCCAATCCACCGGCGAATTTGACTTTGTCCCCAGGCGGCGTTCTTTCCGGCATACTGGCCACCAACGGCACGTTCTATTTTTACGTGCGCGTCACGGATTCCGCGGCCAATACCGCCGATTCTTCGGCCTTGGAGTTGGTCATCGTCTATCCGCCTCCGGCGCTCCTGCAAATCACCAATGTCTCTTTGCCGAACGGCACGGTCGGGGCGGCTTACAGCGCGCAACTTGGAGCGACGGGCGGGCAGGAGCCGTATAACTGCTGGTCGCTGGCCAATGGTTCAGCCAATTTGCCGCCGGGATTATCGCTGGATTGCGGCGGCCTCATCTCCGGCAAGCCAACGACAAATGGGTCGTTTAGCTTCATCGTGCAGGCCACGGATGCAAATTTCACGACCACTATCAAACCTCTTGGAATCTTCATCAACCCCAGGCCCAGCCTGAGTCAGGCGATCTGGCTGGCCAGCCAATTTCAAATGCGGCTCGCCGGCGCTTCCAATCAAAATTACACCGTGCAGAAGTCCACCAGCTTGAGTTCTTCCAATTGGATTACCCTGTTCATCACCAATAACACTGCGACCAATTCGTTTCTCGTGACCGATCCCAACGCCACCAATAAGCAGAGCTTCTATCGCATCTTGATCGGGCCGTAGCTGCAGCGAAATTGGTTTTTCAACAGTCGGCCAGGGGGGGCAGTGCCTTAATTTGAAAAGGTATGGCGATTTGAGCAGAGCTTTCTGATGTCAGCGGCGAGGGCGTCGCTGACTGCACGCGGGGCGCGCGCGCTCCCCAAAATTAAGACATTACCCCGCCGGGAATCCGCTTGCATTCGGAGGCCGGATGATTCAGCTTCTGACATGGCCTTGGCCAATCCAGCTCGCCGGCTTAGTGAGGCGGAATACCTCGAGATCGAGCGCCGCGCGGAATTCAAGAGCGAATACCTCGACAGCGAAATGTTCGCCATGTCCGGGGGCACAAGCGCGCACAGTTTGATTGCCGCCAATCTGATCTTTGCCATGAGGACGCAACTCAAATCATGTCCTTGCCGGGTTTATACCTCGGATATGCGCGTCAAGGTTCAGGCGTCGGGGCTGTACACGTATCCGGATGTGTCGGTGGCGCGCGGCCAGGATCAGTTTGACGACGAGCAAGAGGATACATTGCTCAATCCGACCGTCATTGTGGAGATTCTTTCCGATTCCCGGGAAGCATACGACCGGGGCAGGAAGTTTGCGCTCTACCGGCAGCTTCCATCGCTGCGCGAGTATTTGCTGGTCAATCAACACCAACCGCTGGTCGAGCAGTTTGTCCGGCAGGAGAGCGGGGAATGGTTGCTCCGCGCCTTCTCAGGATTGGAAAGCAAGCTATCTTTGCCTTCATTGAACATCACCATCGCGATCGCTGATGTGTACACGGATGTCCGATTTGTGCCCGCTCCAATGCGCTCCGTGGAGCCGGATGGCCGTTCCTACTTTTAATCTTAATCTCTTTCACGCGACCGGGTGCGATAACAAGAGATTAGGATTACGATTACGATTAGGATTAAGAATGGTCAAATCAACGCGCGGAAGGATTCACTCGCGGCGCTGACCGTTTCCGCAATGTCCCCCGGCGTGTGGGCGGTGGAAATGAAGCCGGCCTCGAATTGGGAGGGCGCAAGGTAAATGCCGCGCTCCAACATCAGATGGAAGTATTTGGCGAAGCGCGCGCGGTCGCTCTTCATCGCCCCGGCGAGATTATGCACCGGTTCGCTGGTGAAGTAACCGCAGAACATCGAGCCGATGCGGTTGAACTGGACCGCAATGCCCGCCGCCGTGGCCGCTTCCTTCATGCCGATCTCCAAGGCCGCGCCCAGTTCTTCCAGTTTCGCGTAGGCATGACCGGCGGACAACTCCTCCAGCGCGGCGATGCCGGCGGCCATGGCCAGCGGGTTGCCGCTTAACGTGCCGGCCTGATAAACCGGCCCCAGCGGCGCCAGACAATCCATGATTTCCGCCCGTCCGCCAAACGCGCCCACCGGCAGGCCGCCGCCGATGATTTTCCCAAAGCAAGTCAAGTCCGGCCGGATGCCGAAACGCTCCTGCGCGCCGCCGAAAGCCAGGCGAAAACCGGTCATCACTTCGTCGAAAATGAGCAACGCGCCGTGCCGGGCGGTGATGTCACGAAGAAATTCCAGGTAGCCCGGCTTGGGCAGATACAAGCCGGCGTTGCCGGGGACGGGTTCGACAATGAGGCCGGCGATGTGCCCGGCGTTGGCCGCGAAGGCCGCCCGCACCGGTTCGGTCTCGTTAAACGGCAGAACAATGGTGTGTTGTGTGAAGGCGGCCGGAACACCGGCGCTGTCGGGATGGCCAAAGGTCAGCGCGCCGGAACCCGCCTTGACCAGAAGCGAATCGGCGTGGCCGTGATAACAGCCGTCGAACTTGATGATCTTGTCCCGCCCGGTGAACCCGCGCGCCAGCCGGATGGCCGACATGCAGGCTTCGGTGCCCGAATTGCAGAAGCGCACCTTCTGCACGCTCGGCGCCGCGCCGCACACCAGCCGCGCCATTCGCACTTCGAGCGGATTGGGGATGCCGAAGCTGGTTCCCTGCTCCGCCGCCTCTTGCACGGCCCGCACAATCCTGGGCGGCGCATGGCCGAGGATGGCCGGACCCCATGTGCCGACGTAATCAATGTACTCCCGGCCATCAACGTCAAAAACATGCGCGCCTTTGGCCTTGTGTACAAAAATCGGCGTGCCTCCCACCGCGCGGAAAGCGCGCACGGGCGAATTGACGCCGCCCGGAATGTAGCGCAAGGCCTCGTCGAAGAGTTGTTCGGATTTGGTTCTCATATCCCGAATCACAAGCGGTCTGATTGCGGACTCATCCAAAAGGTTGGCCAGTTTCGGAGGATGGATTCCGTCGGCGAGACGCCGACGGAGGCGGTCGAGACGACCGCGCTCCCGAAGAATCCGCTCATGATCGGGGTGGTCATATCCAAATCTCACGCTTCGCGGTAGCGTTGCGCGATGGGGAAACGGCGCCCGACGCCAAAGGCCTTGCTGGTCACCTTCAAGCCCGGCGCGGCCTGGCGGCGTTTGTATTCGTTGATGTCAATTAAACGAATGACTTGTTTGACCGTGTCCGGCGCAAAGCCCAGCGGCACGATTTCCGCCAGGGAACGTCCATGAACGACGTAGTGTTCCAGGATGGCGTCCAGAATTTCGTAGGGCGGGAGGGAATCCTGGTCGGTCTGGTTTGGGCGCAATTCGGCCGAGGGCGGCTTGGTGATGGAAGCGGCGGGGATCAACTCCCGGTCGCGGTTAATCCAGCGGGCGAGGCGATAGACCATGGTCTTGGGCACGTCGCTGATGACGGCCAGCCCACCGCACATGTCGCCGTAAAGGGTGCAATAGCCCACCGCCAATTCGCTCTTGTTGCCCGTGGTTAACAGGAGGGAGCCAAATTTGTTGGACAACGCCATCAGGATGACCCCGCGCAAGCGCGCCTGGATGTTTTCTTCCGTCGTGTCTTCGGGCCGCCGGCCAAAGACCGGTTTAACTTGTTGCTTGACAGACTCGAAACAGGGTTGGATCGGAATCACCTCGTGGCGCAGGCCCAATCGCTTGGCCAGCAGCCGGGCGTCGTCCAGGCTGCCTTGCGAGGAAAACTGCGAAGGCAGGGAAACGCCTTGCACATGATCGGCCCCCAAGGCGGCCACGGCCAGGCAGGCCACCAAAGCGGAATCAATCCCCCCGCTCAATCCCAGCAAGGCGGATTTGAAGCCGCATTTGTGAAAATAATCGCGCAAGCCCAGAACCAGCGCCCGATAAACATATTCCTCCTCCGGCGGCGTCGCCGGGGAAATGGGCGGGCTGTTCGCGGTCTCGACCACAACGAAGTCTTCCTCGAAGGCGTTGCCTTTGGCGATCAATTCCCCCGCCCCGTCGAACACCATGCTGCCGCCGTCGAAGACCAATTCGTCGTTGCCGCCGACGAGGTTGCACATGGCCACGGGGCGGCCGGATTTGCGCGCCAAGCTGGAGAGCATTTGGGCGCGCAGCTTTTCCTTGCCAACGTGCCAGGGCGAGGCCGAGATGTTGAAGATGTGGCGCGCGCCCTCGGCGAGCAACTGGCCGACGGGATTGGCGCGATAGCGGCGGTGCGGCCAGAAATCCTCGTCGTTCCAGATGTCCTCGCAAATCGTCACGCCACAGGATTGGCCGGCGATGGAGAGCGGGGCACTGTCCCGCGCCGGTTCAAAGTAGCGGTCTTCGTCGAACACGTCGTAAGTCGGCAGGAGAGACTTGACGCGAGTGGCTATGATTTGGCCGTTCTGGAGCAAGGCGGCTTCGTTGGTCACGTCGCGGCCAGGAGTGTTTTTGTTTTGGCCCACGTAGCCGACGAGCAAGGCGGCCGGCCCGCTGGCGGCAGCGAGGCGTTGGAGCACGGCCAGATTGCCGGCGATGAAGTCCTTTTTAAGCAACAAATCCCGCGGCGGATAGCCGGTGATGGTCAATTCCGGGAACAGCGCCAAGTCCACGCCTTCGGAGCGGGCGCGGGCGGCGCCGGCCAGAATTTTCGCCTCGTTGCCAGCCAGGTCTCCCACAGTTGTGTTGATTTGCGCCAGGGCGATCTTCACGGGTTTGGCCGGCGAAAGGTTTCCTGCAAAGTGCCCCTTTCCGTGCGCACCACGGTGCCAGGCTCGATGTGATGGCGGGCAAACCAACCCTGGTTCATTTCCAGGACGTAATAGATGTTCGAGGCATCGGCCACCACGGCGTTTGTGTCGTTGGCGTGGAGTTCGTGAATTTCCAGAATCTGCCCCTGCGGATCTATGTAGGCGGCGGTCAGAGGCAACGGACAATTGGCCATCCAAAAAGCGGCCCGCTTTGGAAAAGGCAAAGGAAAGATCATCCCGGAGTTCTCATCCATGTTGGTGCGGAACATCATGCCGGTTTCTTGCTGGATGCCCGTCAAGGCCATTTCCGCCGACACCTCAGCCGGGCCGAGCCAGAGACGAATGACCGACAATTTTGATTGGGCGTGAGTCGGCAACGCGGGACCGGTCACCGTCGTGGGCGGGGGTGGCGGCGACGCCGGTTTTTGATCGCAGCCCGCCAGCGCCGCAACGCCCAGCAACCCGATCAGCACGAGGCTTTTCATGGCGTTAAGATGCGCGGAACGCCTGGCAATTTCAATCACTCTCTTCGTTAATGGGAAGAGGGCGGCGGAGAACAATGGGGGCGGCGTAGGGAAAAGCATGTGGAAAGTGGTGTCTCGAAAGTTTTGAGAAGAATTCTCGGAAAGAATTTATCCACCAAAGCGGAGATTTGGCAGTTGTTTACACTTCACTCACCGATTTATTCCTCAACGGATTGCGCTTCACTTGGATCATGTCGTTGTTGGCCGACGCCGCCGTCTTGCTGCGCGCGCGCCTTGCTTGGGCGACCGCCGCCCCACCGGCTGCCGGCCGATTTGATCCCCACCCAACTCTCCTTGGGATTGGCGGTGGAGGAAGTGGCACAGTTCTCGTCACAGAAAAATCGGAAACCGCAAAAACCCTAGTAAAATCAATCATTCACACTTTGCTTTCGCAACACCCTCTAATAGGCATCGCGGATTCCGCGATAGACTAGGCGATGACGCTTCATAACGATCAATCGTAATGAAGTGCGAGGCTTTTGCGTTAGTGGCTACTGGCGTAACCCTGACAATATTCTGGAATCCTTGCCAGGATGGTGTCCACCGCCGCTCTTGCCTCTTCAACCCATTGTGTTTCAACACATTGGAAATGGAGCCAGTTGCCGGATTTGGCCTACTGCCCGTCCGGGCGCGGGATGATGATCTTTTGGCCTACGCGCAGTCGGTCCCAGTCCTCTATGCTGGGGTTGGCTTCCTTGGCCTGCTTCAAACTGATGGTCTTCCATCCCTTGCTTTTGAAATCGGCGTTGTAGGCCTTGAGGATGGCCGAAAGGTTGTCGCCTGCCTGAATCGTGTAGGAGAATCCGTTTCCGGTCGGGGCCGTCTCGGTGTCCGGCGGCAATTTGGGCGATGGCGCATGGAGGGACGCGCCGCCGCCAGCCAGCGTCTTCTCCAAGCCGGCGATGGATTTGCGAATTTCATCCGAGATGGCTTGCTTATCTTCCTCGCGCTTCTTGTCCACTTCGGCGATTTTTTCCGCCAGCCGCTTGAGATCATCCTGCACATTGGTGTTGTTGGCGGCGGCGGCCAGTTGTTGGCGCAGATCGTCAATTTTTTGCTCGAGGGAGCCGATTCTCGTCTTCAACGATTCATTGTCCGTTTGCAGGGCTTGCATGTCGGCGGCCATGCGTTTGTAGCGTTCCTCGGCGCCTTGTTGGGCGGCGATGGCGGCGGCAGTGGTGGACGCGGGGGCAGTGGGTGCAGGGGCAGTGGGAAGGGCGTCCTGGGCGAGACCGCCGCGGGCCGCCAGAGAGAGTGAAATGGCCAGAAGAATGAAAACACGTTTCATGCACGCGAAAATAAGAGCGGCGCTCGCCAAATTCAAGGGTCAATGAACTAATTTGTTTTCTTTTCCGCGCGGAGTCTTTAAAAGAAGGCTTGCGATTGAAAACTTTCGCTGAACTGGGATTTCCAGGGAGACTCATCGCCGTCGAAGGACTGGACGGCTCGGGCAAATCCACGCAGATTTACCTGCTCAAACGCTGGCTGGAATTGCAGGGGCTGAAGGTTTTTTTCAGCGAATGGAATTCGTCGGCGCTGGTTAAGAACGCCACCAGCAAAGGCAAGAAGCGCGAGCTGCTTTCCCCGACGACGTTTTGCCTGATTCACGCCACCGATTTCGCCGACCGCTACGAACGCCAATTGGTGCCGCTGTTGCGCGCAGGTTATGTCGTCTTGTGCGACCGTTATATTTTCACGGCCTTTGCCCGCGACACTGTCCGCGGCTGCCCGCCCGAATGGGTGCGGGGCATCTACAATTTCGCCGCCATGCCCGACCTGGTGTTTTTTTTCAAAGCGCCGCTGGAGACTTCTTTGCAGCGCATCCTGGACGGACGTCCGCAGTTGAAATACTTCGAGGCGGGGATGGATTTGCGTCTATCCAGCGATCCTTACGAGAGCTTCCGCATTTTTCAGGGCCGGATTCTGGAGCAGTATCTGGCCATGAGCGCGGATTTCAAGTTCCTGGTGATCGATGGCAGCGAACCGATTGAAGCGCAGCAGAACATCGTGCGCGACCTGGTGGCGGCCAAGCTGGACCTGCGCCAATTTGTGCCGCATAAACGCCGCAAGAACCCATGAAAGCCGCCCGCCCGACCACTTTGCGCAAAAGCCCCCGCGGCATAATCGTGCCCAAGTGCAAGCCGCGCCTTTTTTACGGCTCCGGGGTGCCGGGCGTGGACCTTTCCAAACTGGCCGGCAAGTTGATTGTGGTCGAGGGGGCCGACGGTTCCGGGCGCTCGACACAGATCGCGCGGCTGGTCGAGTGGCTGGAAGGCAGCGGCCACGCCACCGTGCAAGTCGGGTTGAAGAGATCCACTTTGGTCAGCGAAGAGCTGGACCAGGCGCAGCAGGGGAACATTTTGAGCCACACCACGCTGAGTCTTTTTTACGCGACCGACTTTGCCGATCAAATGGAGAACATTATTTTGCCCGGCTTGCGGGCGGGGTTGATGGTGCTGGCGGACCGTTACATCTACACGCTCATGGTGCGCGACATGGTGCGGGGGATGGACGAGGCCTGGCTGAAAAACCTTTATGGCATTGCATTGGCGCCGGATGTGGTGTTTTATCTCAACGTGCAGCCGCAAGAATTGATTGAGCGCAATTTCGCCAAGAAACAGGCGCTGGATTATTGGGAGAGCGGCATGGATTTGGGGCTGTCACGCGATATGTTTGACTGCTTTCTGCAATACCAGTCACTGGTCGCCGCCAAGTTCCGCGAACTCCAACGGACCTACGGCTTCACCATTGTTGATGGCCACCGCACCCCGGAAGAAATCAACGTCGAATTGCGCCGCCGCATCCAGAGCGTGCTGGAGGGTTGACATGAAGAACTTTCACCCCATCCCTTGACATGGCCGAAGCCAGCGCCAAACCCGAATACCTTGTCGGCGTGGATCTCGGCGGCACCAAGATTTTGGCCGGCGTGTTCGACGACAAGCTCTCCTGCCTGGGCCGCACTAAAATGAGCACCAAGTCCGAACGCGGGCCGGAAGAAGTCATGGATCGCATTGCCCGATGCGCCCGCGATGTCGTGGATGAGTGCGATTTGGATTTCAAGCAGGTGCGCGCGGTGGGCATCGGCGCTCCCGGCGCGGTGGATCCCGAAACGGGCCGTGTCATCTTCGCCCCCAACCTCCAATGGCAGGATGTGCCCCTGAAGAAAATGATGGAGAAACAATTGGGCGTGACGGTGGCGGTGGAGAATGACTGCAACAGCGCGACTCTGGGGGTTTTTGAAAAGGAACTGCAATCCAAGCCGCGCTACATGGTCGGCATTTTCGTCGGCACGGGCATCGGCGGCGGGATGATTGTTGATGGCAAACTCTATCCCGGCTTCAGCGGCACGGCGGCGGAAATTGGCCACATGGTCATCCAGGTTGGCGGCCCCAAGTGCAACTGCGGCAACCGCGGGTGCTTTGAAGCCCTGGCCAGCCGCACCGCCATCTTCCGCACCATTCACACCGCCATCAAAGACGGCCAAAAGACCCTGCTGACCGAAATGCTGGGGCCGGATTTGACCGACCTGCGCAGCGGCGACTTGCGCAAAGCCATCCGCAAAGGCGACAAGGTAGTCGAGAAAATCATCGAGGACGCCGCCGAATACACCGGCATCGCCGTGGCCAATTTGGTCAATATTCTCAATCCCCAAACGGTCGTCCTGGGCGGCGGCGTGATTGATGCCCTCGGCGACGAAATGATGGCCATTATCGTCGAAACAGCCGAGGATTATATCCTGGCCGGCACCAACAAGACCGTGGAGATCGTAGCCAGCAAAGCCGGGGATGACGCCGGTATTATCGGCGGCGCCGTTCTGGCGCGCAGAGCAACAAAATGACAATGTATTGCGCCTTAACTGGAAAAGGCGACCATGACCCGCACCATTCCAAATCGCCATGCTGTCATAGACGTGGGCACCAATTCCGTCAAGTTGCTCGTCGGCGACATCACCGGAGGAATGGTGACACCCGTGTCCGAAACCAGCAAGCAAACGCGGCTGGGCGCCGGGCTTTACAGCACGCGCCAATTGCAGCGTCCCGCCATTGCGCTGACGGCGCAAGCGGTGGCGGAGTTTTCCAGGACCGCTTCCAAATTGGGGGCCGCCCCGGCGCGGGTCTTTGCCACCAGCGCGGCCCGCGACGCCACCAATGTGAATGAACTGACCGAAGCCGTCCGCCGGAGTTGCGGCCTGGAGCTGGAGGTCCTTTCCGGCGACAAAGAGGCGGATTGGGTTTTTCGCGGAGTCACGACCAACCCCAAGCTGGCCCAATCGCCGGTCCTCATTCTGGACGTTGGCGGCGGCAGCACCGAAATCATCGTTGGCGACCACGGTGTGCCGCAATTCCGCAGCAGTTACAGCCTGGGCACGGTGCGGCTGCTGGAGCAATTGCGGCCGGAGGACCCGCCGGGACTGCGGGCGTTGATTCGTTGCCGCGTCTGGTTGCGCGACTTTTTGAAAACAGAAGTCGTGCCGCTGCTTAAACCTGCTTTGAGCGCCCAGCGGGCCGTGCGGCTGGTCGGGACCGGCGGCACGGCCACACTCCTGGCACGCATCCAGGCCAAAATGACCGATTTTGACCGGGACAAAATCGAAGCGGCCATCCTGACCTTGGAAGGCATCCGGAGCGGCTTGGAATCCCAATGGCAAATGACCCAGGCCCAACGGCAGAACATTGTCGGCCTGCCTCCCAATCGCAGCGACGTGATTCTGACCGGGGTGGCCATTTATGAATCCATCATGGAGCAATTTGGATTCAAGGACCTGACGGTCAGCACGAGAGGACTGCGCTATTGGGCCTTGTTGCAACAATGAAATAAAAGGGCGGACACCATTGCAGTGTCCGCCCCCCAACAACCAAACTAACCAACCCTTGACCCCAGGAGTATGACCGGCTGGGAAAACCAAAAACCCATCCGGCCTCTTCTCTGAGGTTATAATATATGACGCATATTTTTGTGAAATGTTCAACACTTTTTTGCACTTTTTTTTCAAATTTGCCGTTTGTCCCTTAAAGTCCGCTAATCCCGTTGACCCATGCATATCACCAACCTCAACCCCGACTCCGACATTGGCGCCAGCGCCTGGATGGTGGAACTGGATGGTTGCCGCCTGCTGATGGACGCGGGCATGCACCCAAAACGCGAGGGCCACGAGGCCCTGCCAATCTATAAGATGTTGGATGACAAGGATTTGGATGCCATCGCCATCTCCCACTGCCACCACGATCATGTCGGCTCCCTGCCCGTGGCCATGAGCCATTCCCGCAAGGCCCGTGTCGTGATGACCGAGTTGAGTTGTTCTTTGGTCGGGCGCGTCCTGCACAATTCCGTCAATGTCATGCTCCGCCAGCGGGAAGATCGCGGCATAAGGGAATATCCGCTCTTCACCCACCACCAGGTCGAGGAAGACGAAGAGCAGTTCCAGGGCTTCAAGTATAATCGCGAGATTGATTGGGGCCCTCGCGGCAAATCCCGCCGCGCCGGCTTTTCTTCCCCCACGCTCGAATTCTTCGATGCCGGCCACGCTCTCGGCTCCGCCGGAATCCTCGTGCGCGGCAAATCCCAAACCCTCTTCTACACCGGCGACGTCTGTTTCCACGACCAGACCCTCCTCAAGTCCGCGCGCTTCGACGGCATTGAGTCCGACATCCTGATCATGGAAACAACCCGCGGCAACCGCCTTCCGCCGCCGGGATTCACCCGTGAAAAGGAAATCGAGCGTATGACCGCCGCCATTCGACGGGTCCTGGCCCGGCGTGGCAGCGTATTGCTGCCAGCCTTCGCCTTGGGGCGCACCCAGGAAATCCTGGCCGAACTGGCCTTGATGATGCGCGCCGGCCACATCCCGCACCAGCCCATCTACGTTGGCGGCCTGGGCCGCGTCTTTACGGAGATTTACGACCAAAAAGCGCACCTCACCGCCCGCCAACTGCCCAACCTTCAATTATCCGAAGAACTCCAGCCCATCGTGTTGGAAAGGGAGGAATTGGGCAGCATCAAGCTGGGCGGCGGGAGGATATTTGTCCTCACGGCGGGCATGTTGACCGAATCCACCCCCGCCCACGACCTTGCCGTGCGCATGATGGACGACCCTCGGCAGGCCATTTTCTTCGTCGGTTACGCCGATCCCGACACTCCCGGCGGACGGCTCAAGACTTCCAAGCCGGGCGAACCTTTTATCTTCAGCGCCGGAGCGGGGGAATTGACGCGCCGCTGCGAAATGCAGGAATTCGACCTGACGGCCCATGCGAACCGGGAGGACCTCCTGGATTTCGCCGGGAGGGTATCGCCCCGGGTGATATTGCTTGGGCACGGCGAATTATCGTCCCGGCAATGGTTTGAAGAGCAGCTTCGCGCCCGGCACCCGCGCATCCGCGTCGTCCAACCCGCGCCGGGCTTGGTCGTGGAGGCGTAATCAGTCCCTGATGGGGACTCAAACCGGTTTGACTGGTTTGACTGGCTTTGACTGGGTATGACCGGGCTTGACCGGCAAAATTTGCCGTTTTCGGAAGTGCAGCGTGATTTTTTATTTCGTTAAGGCGTAACTAGCCGTAACTAGGCGTAACTAACCGAAACCAACGGTACTCCAGAACAAGACGTTTTGACAGGATTCACCCGCCTCCGCCACTTCTGCGGGCAGGCAGGATGAGGTCTTTCGGAGCTTCCGGAGCGAGGCCAAGACAAAAATGGCTGCTTTTTGGACGCGCCGTCTGATTTTTTATTTTTTGAAGGCGGTAGTAGCCGGTAATAGGCGGTAACAGGCGGTATTGACCGGTATTGACCGATACTAGGCGGTATTGGAGCCATCCTCTTGTCCCGCCGACTTGTGCGCCATTGCTTTAGCTGCATCCATGCAGCCGAAGAACACGACAGGAAGACTTTGAGACAGGATTAACAGGATGGAAAAGAGAATGCGGCATCAGAACTAATCCCTGAACGTTCGGGGAGAGATCCGTGTGCCGTCATTCATCCTCTTCATCCTGTTAATCCTGTCAAAATTCGGTTCTTTAAGTGCGTCGTTCCGGTTTAGGGACGGCGGAAGCCTTGGCGAACGCAGAATTTCAATTGTCTGCTTTTCCCCCTTTTTCTCTGCAAACTTTCAAAGAACAAGGCGCCGGAGCGCCGCACATACTCTACGCTACACATATTTAGATGGGACTGCAAATGAAAACATTCATATTTTCTCGATCCGGCGCGATTATTCCGGCGAGGGACGACCGCCACCAACAATGAAGTGGCCGCAAAAGAGCAAAAGAGCCCAGCGCGGCAAACCGCAACCCAATTTCACCACGAAGGACACGAAGGACACGAAGTATTGAACGAGTCCATCCGGGTGAATTTTCTTCGTGGTCTTCGTGCCCTTCGTCGTGAAAGATTCTTCTCCAAAAAAACGATTTTGAACTATTGTAGTACGGCGCGGCCAGCCACAACCGAACCCACGCTGCGAACAGGAGGCACTGTGCACAGCCCCAAACCAAGACCTTGCCAGAAGGAAAAGGTGCGCGCAGAGGCGCAAAGGGCGCGGAGATGGACTGCGTGGCGGACCTTCTTTCCTGTTTTTTCTCTGCGCTCTCTGCGCCTCTGCGCGAATACAGGGCCAAGGGGATTTTGGTTGCGGCTGGCCGCGCTGGGTCTTTGCGTTAAATCCCGAATGCATGGCTACGGTTTAAGGCAAAGCGAAAGACTGAATTCGCGCATATACCGCCCCGGCGGGCGAGAGCGCGCTTTGCATCAGATCAACGCGCCCCACGGTCCAGGGACCGAAATCCGCCTCGCTCCACGCCGGCAAGGTCGCGGCCAAATGCCGCCGGTCGCCGCCATTCAATAGTTTGACGCGCCCGATGGTCAAATGCGGATGGAACGCCCGAGCCTCCGGCGCGTAACCGAGACTGGCGAGGCTTTCACATGGTATCATTGGCAGCCACAGGATTTCCGCTATTCCGGCACCCGCTAACCACGCTGGCTCTGGAAGTCAATAACCACCTTCTTATGGTAATGGAATGGGTCGGACCGAAACAACTTAAGCGGCGCCTGTCCCAGGGCAGACGCATCTAAATTGCCGGACGTTTCTGATGCGGGCCGCGAGGCGCGACCCGCTGCACGCGGGGGCGCGTGCGCTCCCCTGAGGAAGAAGTCGCAGTCACCAAAAAGAGGTATTGTTGATTTTCATTATGTTACGACAATTTAGCTGCGTCTGCCCTGGCGCCTGTCCTGACGGCGGCGCGGTAACAGTTGGACAGATTTTTCGCAATGCCCTAGCCTAAGCGCGGATTGAAAATATGCTATTCAGTGGCCGATCAGTCATTTCAGCGGACAAAATCCATCGGCATTCTCAATGTTTCGCTGGGGTTGCTCGAAGGATTGGCCACGCAAGCCGGCATTGAAAAACTGGCTGTTCTGAGCAACCCGTCCCTCACCCTGCCCAATGCCGGCGGCAACAAACAAATCATCAGTAGTTACGATGCGCCTGTGCGCGGCGGATTGGCCCGCATGATTTGGGACCAATGGGGTGTTTACCGGGCGGCTGCGAAAACCGGCTGCGATTGGCTGTTCCTGCCCAAAGGATTTGCGTCTTTCACGACCGCGCCGCCCATCAAGCTGGCCGCCTACGTCCATGATGCCATGCAGGATTTCTATCGGGCGCACTATCCAGGGACGTTCTCGCGGGCGGAGGCATGGTATTTCGACCGCTGCCTGGCCGCGACGCTTCGCCGCGCATCGGTTATCTTCACCAATTCCGATTTTTCCCGCCGGGAAGTCTTGAGAATAGCGGAGCGGCTCAACACCAAGGCTCCGCCGGTTGTAACAGCCGGAATCGGATTCTCCGCGCCGGCACAGCCGCCTTCGGCCAAGGAAGAAAATTATATCGTCGTGCTGGCGAGCCAATGGCCGCACAAATTGACGCGCCTGGCGTTGGATTATGTGCGCCGCTGGCAACAACAGACGGTTTATCCCGGCGCGATCCATCTGGCAGGCCAGTTGCCCGGCGATTTGGCCTTGGCTAATCATCCAAATTGGAAGCATTTTCGGCGGCTGCCAGATGCGGATTACATTCCCATGCTGAAAAAGGCGAGGGTCCTCGTATGTTTTTCCGCCTACGAAGGTTTTGGCATGCCCCCGATTGAAGCCATCCTCCAGGGAACGCCGCCGGTTTATTCACGGATACCGGCCATGGAGGAGAGTTCCCAAGGCTGCGGATTTCCTTTTGACAATGATTCAGAGCAAGGCTTTCAATCGGCGATGGCGCGCGCGCTGGCTTGCGACGCAAGGACGGTCCAAGATTGGGCCGATCTTCTATTGGCGCGTCACAATTGGCAGGCTGTCGCCGAACGAGTGATGACTGGACTAAACCTGCACACTTAACTTGTGCTTCAAATAACGCATTTAGATTCTTAAAGTCGATATCGAGTCAAATTATCTCTCAGATATTCAGGGACTCGCGGCGCTCGCCCCTCCCGAAATCGCATCGGGAGGGCGGAGCTCCGCGACGCCCAAATTTCAAATATCTTTGGCTAGGATTAGATTCTAAATTTTAAAATCTCATGAAATCATCTCGCAGGTTTTCGTTTGCCTTTCTCTGCGCTCTCCGCGACTCTGCGCGAAAAAATCCGGATCATAGTATCCAACGAGATTACAGCTCAAGTTGTCCGTCGAGAAAAACCATCCCCTCCACCCGAAACAACTTCACACGCATCTGGTGCTGGCCAACCTGCAACGTGGGCTGGCGCTGAATTTTGGTTTGGAGCGAATGAAGGCCGGCCTCACGCGCATCGTCAACGGGCTTCCTGAACGGCCGCGGCCCAAGCAAGGAAATCGAATGAAGATGGTCGCGCAGAGTCGCAGGACGCGGAGAAAACGAAAACCGTTGAAGACCGAGGAGATTCTCACCATCAAAATTTCAATTATCTTTGGCTAGGAGTTGGCGCTGTCCAAATCTCGAAGGCCGGGAATGCAGTCGTCGCGTGATAGCCGTGACGCGCCATGTAGCGCGCCAGAGCGCCGGAATTGTCGTACAAATCCGGCCGCGAGACCACGATCATTTGGGGCTGTTTCAACCCTTCAACTGTCGCGTCGGACGGATTGACTATATGCAGCGCGGTTTCGGGGGCTGCCGCAGAATCGCTCACTGGCAAATGGTAATACTTGGCCGCCATATCATCGGCATTCCACCAAACACTCCGACGCTCGGCCAGCGCAGCCGCGGCCAAAGCGGCGGCTCTCCGGTAATCATCCTTGGATTGGCGATAAGCGAACCGCACCGAGAGAGATGAAAACAAGCTCAATGACAGAAACGCCATGACGATCATTCTTCCGGCCCAGCCGGGCCTGGCGGCGAGAACCACCGCTCCGTTGGCGATCAAAAGCAACCAGATGGGTGTCAATGGCGCGCTGTGGCGGCCCAACAATCGAAAGTGCGTCACTATTCCGACCAGCGAAAGGAAGGCCCAAGGCACAAGGATGGCGACAGCCAGAGCGGCCAGCTTGCGAGGGAACAAGCGCCAGGCTTCTTTGAGCGCAAAGAAAAAAATGACCGCCAGTGTGGCGCCGTAGCACAACAGGCCCGGCGCGAAGGGCCATAGAGCACGCACGCCCTCGGCGCGCAATGCGGTGCGCCCCGGACCCAACCCTTCGAAACCAAGTTGGTCGTAGAGGATAAACACCGTGGTGCGCCAATCGGTCGTCCCGGCGTCGGATCCGCGCGCCCCCAGGCGCACTGTCCAAATGTAGTAACAGCCCAGCCCGGCGAGGATGACGGCCAACAAGGCCCACAAAAACCGCTGCTTCCGCCACCAAGCCATGAGGCGTTCAGCCGGGAAGAGCACCCAGGCGGCGCCGAGCGCCATTGACGCCCAGATCATCCCCAGCATGCTGCTGCCGCAAACCACCAACAGCCCAAAAGCAAAGCCGCAGAGCCACCTGTTCTCCGTTTCCGACGAAACTTGACGGGACGCAAGCCGGTTGAGGGCCGCGAAGACCAGGAAGCTGCCGCCCAAGACCATTGCGTAAGTCCGGGCTTCGTTGGCATAGTACCAGACGAACGCGTTGGTGGAGGCAACCAACAGTGCCGCCAGACGCCGCCCATCCCCGGAAAAACTCACGACAAAGGCCGTCAACCCGGGAATCAGCCAGAGCGCTCCGGCCATACGCAGGGGGAACTCCCCCACGCCAAAACATTTCGCGAAGGCCCAGACAAAGATCGTGTAAAGCGGCACTTGAACCTCGGTCATGCCTGAAGTGGAAATGCCGTGCCACCACTGGCCGATATTGGCCACGCGAGCATAGTAGGCCGTTCCCGCTTCATCAATCCAGAAACTTTCGCCGCTCACCACCAACAGCATGAGGAGAGTGAAAAAGACCAATAGCGGCCACGCCTCCAACACTGGACAGGAGCCGGACGCTGCCGAACCTAATCCGCCCGCCGGCCCGTCCCTGCCGGAAACAATGGGTTTTCCAAAACTTATCAAGTTGAAGCCAACGTAGCAAAATCCGCCCGCCAAGCAACCCGGAAGTCCTCGCAAGAGGAATGGAGGGATCTCTCTCCCAAGCGAAAGACGGAACCCAGGAACATTTTCCAGGCATGGTGATGCGCGGTGGTCAGAAGCCACGGCCGTGATTCGTGGCTGTGATTCGTGGCTTGCATTCCCAGCCCAGTTCGTTACCTTTCGTGGCTCAATGCAACATACACGCTGTTGAAAGCGAAATGACCGATTATCCAAAGGTGGCCAAATTGGAGTCTGTGACCGTGCTTCTGCCGGTGATCAACGAGACCATCTCGCTGAGGCAGACCGTTGATATCGTTCTGCGTGACGCCAAAGCGGATATCCTCGAGTTGCTGATCATTGTCTGCAAGAAAACGACGCCGGAGGCGATGGCCGTGATCGCTCAGTTGCAGAAGGAACTGGGCGGGTTGGTGGTGGTGCTTCATCAGACACGGCCTTTCCTGGGTGGGGCCTTTCGCGACGCCTTCGCCATATCCCGCGGCAGCCACGTCTTGATGATGGCCAGCGATTTGGAAACGGATCCGAAGGATGCGCGCGCCATCATCGAGGAAGCGAAGAAAAATCCGTCCGGCATCGTGACCACCACCCGCTGGCGCGGTGGCGCGGCCTTTGAAGGCTATTCCAAGATCAAGCTGGTGTGCAATTGGGTCTTCCAGCATTTTTTTTCGATCCTTTATGGAACGCATTTGACCGACATGACCTTCGGCTACCGGATTTTCCCCACCAAACTGGTGCAAGCCATCGAATGGGAGGAGCTGCGGCATCCATTTTTGCTCGAAACCATGGTCAAGCCGCTCCGATTGGGCGTGCCGGTCACGGAGATACCCACCGACTGGCACGCTCGGATTGAAGGCGAGTCGCAAAATCCGTTTTTTCGCAATTTCGTCTATTTTCGCACGGGCCTCAAGACTCGCTTCGCTTCGCGGCGATCCATTTTGAAACTTGCATGAATAATAAAAATGTCACTATTGTCTTAACAACCATAAACTCCGGCGAGATTCTCGACGACTACTGCAAGCAGGCTGAATCGGAGGGCATCCGTAGCCGACTGCAAATCATAGTCATTCCCGACCGGAAAACTCCGGAGCAACTGTACAAGAAATGCGGCCAGATCAGGGCCGCTGGGTTTGACATTAAATGCCCGACTGTCGAGGAACAGGACCATTATCTGAAAAAACTCGGCGCTTTTTCAACTATGGTTCCATATAATTCGGACAATCGGCGGAACATCGGGTATCTGATGGCTCTGGAATCGGGAAATAACATTCTATTGTCAATTGACGACGATAACTATTGCATCGGAGAGACCTATAAAACTTCAAGTGTGGTTTGTGAAGACGCCGTCACACTTCCAGCGGTTCACAGCAGCAACGGCTGGTTTAACTTTTGCGAGATGCTCAATATCGAGCCCGACGGCCAATTTTATCCGCGAGGTTTTCCTTACCACAAAAGACATCAAGAGCGGAAATTGACTTTCACCGAAGAAACGGGACCCGTCCGGATGAACGTCGGACTGTGGCTGCAAGAACCGGACTTAGACTCGATCACGTGGCTGACCGCGCCAGTTCGGGCCACGGGATTCAAGGGAAAATCCTTCCTTTTGGGAAATGACGCCTGGAGTCCCATCAACACTCAGAACACCGCGCTCCACCGTGATCTCATCGTCTCCTATTACTTTGTGCGCATGGGTTACCCTTTGGCTGGAATGCCGATTGACCGGCATGGCGATATCTTCAGCGGTTATCTTGCACAAGCCTGCGTCCGGCACATGGGCCACCGAATACGCGTCGGCACTCCGGTGGCAGACCATAAAAGAAATTCTCATAATTATCTGCGGGATTTGACGGGAGAGCTGGCTTGCATCCTGACTTTGGAACCATTCACTGAATGGCTGCATGACTTGAAGTTGGAAGGCGCGAATTATTCGGAAACGTATTTATCGCTCGCTGACGCCATTGATCATCAGGTCCAACACTTCTCCGGGCAGATATGGACAGATGCCACGCGCGGGTATTTTCATCAGATGACTTATTGTATGCGCCAATGGGTCAAGGCGTGCCGCTTGATCAACCAGGAGTAACTTTCCGCCGGCGGACCCAGCGGTTCATTTCGCCCCTATCCGGTGGCTGGCAAACTTTCTTTGATCACCATACACTGGCTCATGGGGAGTTGCACGACCCGCTCAGGAGCACTTTTAAAAAACTCGTCAAAGGCTTGCTTGACTTCCGTGCCGCGACCGTAGTCGTGCGCAAGGATGATGCCTCCCGGCTCCAATCTCGGCCAGAAGAACTGGAGCGATGAGTTCATGCTCTCGTAGAGGTCAGCGTCCAAGTGGATGAAAGCGAATGTCCTATCTTTAATTTGGTCTGCCGTGCGCGGAAACAGACCTTTGACTAAATGGACGCCATGCCACTTGCTCAAGCGAGTCCGCACGAAATCCTCGCCACAACGAAATGTTCCCGCTGGGTACATGATGCTATCCCGTCCTGCCTGCGGCATACCCTCAAATGTGTCAAAAAGCCACAAAGCTTTGTTGTCTCCTTTCGCGCGGCAAATAACTTCCGCCGACGTGCCGCGGAAAACCCCCACCTCGGCAAAATCCCCTTTGGAAGCAGACTTGGCCTTTGCCATCGAGTAGATGGTAAAGATCTCGCTTGGCTTGAAGCAGAATTCCTTCTCATGCAAGAGGAGATTCTTGAGCATTTGGAAGTCCTCATCGCTGCGGTAGAGCCTCATCATGACCAGCTCAAAGAAACCCAACCCCCGGTTCAAGCGCCTGCCCACCCAGGACGTTCTCCACCCGCCGCTTATCCACTTACGCGCGGGGTTCATCTTAATGGAATAACTGGTCTCTTTTGTATCATCTGAAAAGTGTATCCAACATCCCGACACCGGCAAACAATTTCCAAACGAAAGTGATGCGAAGCGGTCCTTCTCACGGCTGGTTTTCGTTGCGTCCCGGCACTTTGAAAAGCGTGAAGTGCCGGGTCTCCTCAATGACCTCCAAATGCAAGGCGTCCCATTCCGCTCCATAAGTTTCTCTCAGCAGCGCGCCATCACGATCCGCCAATATGTGAGTGGCATCGCCCAGCATCCTTTTCAACGGCGGATGGGAGCGATCATTCATGGCTGTATCGGACAAGCCGGCGGCGCCTCCCACAGGCGGAACCCATCCCAGAGCGAGATGATACGGGTCTGAAAACGAGAAAACCGCCAGCCGCATCCGCGCATCGGAATGCCGGCGCAACAATTGAATTCCCTCGTCCAACGTTTCCATGTAATCGCGCATTTCCGCAGAGCGCGTGCCATTCTTGGTGAATCGAAAGTCACTCAGTTGCGTGGACCGCAGTGTCTCCGTTGAAACCCAATTGGATTTCACCGCGTCCCGTGCCGCAAAGGCGACAGTCTTGCAATCGGTGGCCAAGATCGGAACAAGAAGAAGCGCAAATAGAGACAGGGCGCCCAAGTTGCGCGCTGTAACCAGGAAGGAATCCTCTGGCGTTCCGGTTGTGTTCCGCCGGATGATTTCGGCGCCATATAATCCCGCCAGCGCCAGCAGCGGCATCTCGCCTTGCTGGTCATTGGTTGAAAGCAGCAAGAGCGCGCCGCCGAAAAGGGACGCGATCAGGGCCAAGTGCCGCCAGAGCACTCTGGGTGAAGAATTCCGTTCGCCTTTTTGGCTGGAGATCTCCCACAGCAACAGCCCGAGAACCGGCAGATAGAGCACGTTTTCGATGCCATGAATGGCCAGGGCGCGCAGCCTCCCTCGCAGACCCTGCGCCGCCGCCATAATGTGATAATCTTGCCAAATGGCGGCCGCGGAAATACGGGTGAGCAGCGATATGAAGCTGAACACAACCGCGGCGCTCAGAAGGCACAGCAACGCCCGGCCCGGGCTGAATCGGCCGAGCAAGAAGGCCAGCACGAAAAATCCGGCGCCCAGCACGAAATAATTCAGCTTACAGAACAACAGGACCGTCAAAAGCGCTCCGGCGACTGCCGTTTCCGCCCAATCCGCCCATGATCTCCCCAGGCCCGGAAGCGGTGGAAGGAAAATAATCACTCCGAATAGTCCGAGAATGGATTCGCCATAGCGATTATAGAGCATGGCATAATCCGTGTAATCGTACGGGTCTCCCAACGGTCTGGGCGTCACCGCCAGCAGCGCCAGAAACAGGCTCATGGCCAGCGCGTAAAGAGCGCTGGTCCGGCGCTGCAGGACGGCCATGGCTGACAAGCCCAGGGCCGTCATCAAGAAGACGTTTCCATAAGTAATCGCCGACGCGCAAGGCCGGCTCCATTTCATCCCCAGCCATGTGACATAGTAGGGCAAATCTCCCAGATAACCGTAGAAGTCGCGATGCGGCGTCTGACCATTGGCGATCCTCCAAGCCCCGTCCAGAAAGACCGGGACATCCCAAGCCCGGCCATTCATCGCCGGCGCGCCCATGAAAAAGAACAAGGCGGCCAAAGCCGCCAGCGCCACGGCCAGCAAAGACCAAGCCAGGAGAAATGCCGCCGGCGTGCTGGAGCATATAAATTGATTGATCTGCCGGCGATATTGGTTGACGACGAGCATCGGGGGTTGGGCCTTCAGGCTTTGAAGAGCGACTTCAGGCGTCCTTTCCAGATAAAAGTCGGACGCTCCACGTGATGCGTTACCCGTCCATTGGTTCCATCCATCGTGTAGATGGCGTAATCAAAGGGCTTTTGCCGGTAAGCGCCTCGGAGCAGACGGTTGAACCGGTGCCGCCACACCAAGGCCACGGCCAGTGTGCGCGCCCAGGCGGGCGCCGCGTCCCGCAGAGCCATCTTTTCTCGTTGAGCGTTCGGCGCCAGGTTCATGTTGGCGCCCGTGTCGGCAAAAGTGGAAAGGAATTCGCCCAGGATGCCGATGCGAACGCCCTTATCCAAAGCGCGCAAAACCCATTCGGCGTCTCCAAGATCGCGCCATCGGCTGTCGAAAAAGAGACCGTGTTGGTCCAGGACCGATCGCCGGAAAAAGGTCGAGCAGGTAAAGGTCGGCAGGTGGGAAACCATGACGTGATACTTACAGGGCTTCTGGACCTTGCGATAACAAATGAATTCCCCGTTCGGCCCCACAACCAGAGAATCGCCAAATAACAACTCCACTTTTGGATGGCGCTCAAAATAGGCCCCCACCGCGGACAATGCGCCCGGCAAGTATTGTTCATCGCAATTCAAGTAGGAGAGAATTTCGCCCGAAGCGCGCCGCAAGCCGCGATTGACGGCATCGTACATTCCTGCGTCCTTCTCCGAGCAGGCCTTCACGCGCGCGTCGCTCAAAAGCCAGTCCAAGGTGCCGTCATCGGAGCCTGCGTCCTGCACAATATGTTCGACTTCCACCCCTTGGTCAGCGACCGAGGCCACGCATAGTTTGAGCCACTGCGATTGGCGGAAACTCGGTGTGACAACGGAAAAGCGCACAGGACCGTCAGGCCGGTTCCAGCATGGCCGCGACAGAGGCGGGCTTTGCCACACGTTTTGGGTCCTTCTTTCGACACACACCGCCGTTGATGCTGACGCTCAATCCCAAGATGCCCAAAAACGACGATTGCTGCGAATTCAGGGCGCCAAACACAAAAAAGAAAAACACGCATTGCGTCATGAAATAGGAGAAAAAGAAATTATTGATCATTTTCAACCTCGGATCCCCGTACCGGCGCTGGCAGTACAACACCTTTATCCCCGCTCCCAACAACCAGAGGAAGGCGATGGCTCCAAACGCTCCAAAGGGCATCAGGACCGAAAGGGGGCCGCTATGATAGTCACCGGAAACCATCGCGCTCTCGTAACTGTTGATGAGTCCCGAATGGCTGGCCTGTTCGGTTAAATACAGGTCAACAGGATCAATCGCGTAACCTTTGCCCAATAAAAGATATTTGGGAACCTCCGGCCACACGGCCCGCCACATTTGAAAGCGCCATTCACTGGAGTTCAGCGCGTCCATGCGCACACTGGGATCAATATTAACCGGCAGGAAGGCCATGCTTCGTTGCACGGAGGCAGGCATCCTGTTGGCGAAGAGAAATATCGGTGTGAGGCACAGGATTCCCAACACCGCGAGAACGGGCATAAGGTATGTTTTCCACAGGCCCTCAACGAAAAATTGCACCACCAACAGAATGCCCATGAGAGCCAGACTCGAACGAAAACCGCTGAACATGCCGGCGACCAGGGCCGCGAGCAACAGCAACAGCCTCCATGGTTTGGTGAAATCAGCAATTCCCCGGAGGCCATAACGCGCCAGCATAAAACAGACCACGCCGGATGCGGAGGGACCCAGGCCGCCCAAGCGTCTCACGGCATCCTGCATCCAGTCGGCTGCCGCCTGGCCGTACACAAAATCCAGGGAAACAAAATAAAACAAAAAATAAAAGGCCGGCCCAAGCACGTAAACCATATTTGTCATGCCATAGGTCAGTTCTGAGAGGAAAAACCATTTCACCGTCCGGGCGCCTTTCGCTATGGGAATGGCCTGGGAGGTCAAAGCAAAATAACCGACGATGGCAGCCAGGACGTAAAAGTAGTTCCTTCCGCCAAAGCTTCCGCTTCCCATAACCCGCATACCCCATCCGCCTCGGAGCTTTGAGGTCACGAGAACAACCGCCGCCAGCATGAGAATCGGTTTGGTCAATTCCGGCGCGCGCAGGAAGTTTCTTTGGCCCATCACCCTATGGACCACTCCCATGCCAAGAGTCAATCCCGCGAAGATGGTCCAAAGCTGCACGGAGCCGGGCAGAAAGCCCGCGATGAAGGCCGAATTCCAAAAAAAGATCAACAGGAAATGATTCCATTGGATTAACAGCGGCAGGGTGAGGAAAAACAAAACCATTCCCACCACTGCAACGCTGGCCATATCCGGAGTGGCCACCAGATACCCCAGAATCAGAGCCAGTGGAACGGCCACGGCATAACCAATCAGAACGCGATGTAATCTAAACATTGTTTATAAAAACATGAGACTAGCCATATATGGAGAGCGCTGCAATCAGATTCTTCCTCTCTTGGCATGGCGCCACGGCTTCATGCCGACCATGTGGCTGAGGCGCTTTTGAAACTCGTGGAGTGATTCGTCTTGGGAAACCCCCAAATCCCCAAAACCGTCGCGTCTAATTCAGCATGGCCCCCATCTTGCAAAGCCGGCAGGCGCTTCGGCGGGATCACATTCGTGCCGATGATCACACTGTCGATTTCTTCGCCCTAATGGCGCACAGCGATCCCAGCGACGGAAGAAGGAAAAAGGAAGAACGCAACATGAGTCGCCAGAGTCGTCGGGCCATCGAAGTGTCCGGATAGTGCTGAAATGTCAAAAGATGCCGCGCGGAAACAACTTGGAACTCCTGTGATTTGAACAGGTCAACCAGTTCCTCCAAGGTATATTCTCGCCAGTGAAATCCGAGGAAGACGCCTCCCGAATAATCGTAGAAATGGCGGTAATCGGCCACGGGCGTGGCGATGGATCCTCCAACGAATAATCGGATGCGTTTTTCCAACTTTGCCACATTGGGCACAGTGATGCATGCCTCTCCACCAGGTTTCAGAATGCGGCGCAGGTCTCGGACGAACCCTACAGGATTGAAATTGAAATGTTCCATCGTCTCCCAGCAGTAAATCACGTCAAATTGATCGTCCGGAAATGGGAGGCGGTGATCCTTCATGGACGGGGAGCCAAAACTCCGAAATAAATCGCATGTGGCAAAGTCAATTCGACGATCGTGGTACAGCGGTTCGAGTGGATAAACAGCCGGATCGTCTCCTTCCAGCACGGAGACTTTGTTGCCTTGGTCTTGGAGAGCAAACGGAGTATAGCTAAAAAACGGTCCGATTTCCAATATTCTCTTGTCGCGCAAGCTCCAAATGTCAAAGTGACATGCCGTCTGCCAAAGCCGGTCCCGATGCATAAGAAAGTAGTCATGCAGTCCGTTTTTAACTTTCGCTTCATCCGCGAGCTTGGCGGCGAAACTTACATATTCCGTCAAATTCATTTATTTAAAGCGAGAAGGGTTCCGTTGCCGGCATTTCAACATTTTGCCTCTCTGTGTTTATATCTCACTTCAAATTGTCTCCACCAGCTTGTTCATGGCTGCTTCCTGCTGTTCGATGGACTCGACCAGCTTGAACTGCGTGCGGCAGCGATCCAGATTGTGGCCTTCGCGATGCACTTTGAAATAAGTGTCGCCCGACAGATAATCCGTCAGGAAGCGGAGGCCGATTTCCAGAGTGATGAGTTTGCCGGAAAAGGGCAGAAACTTTTTTTCCGCCGGCGTCAACAATTCCGCCGCCGAGGCCAGATACCCCCTCGCCAGCGCTTCGAACATCGGAAGCTGCATCGTCACTTTGGACAAATCGCGTTCATCCTCCCTGGCCGGGCTGGTCGCCGTGCGCACCATGTCGCCGAAATCGTAGAGCGCCAGACCGGGCATGACCGTGTCCAGATCAATCACGCAGATGCCCTCGCCCGTCGCGTCATCGAGCATCACGTTGTTGAACTTGGTGTCGTTGTGCGTCACGCGCTCCGGCAAGGTTGCGTCCAGCAGGATGCTGGTGTCGGCCTTGCGATGCAGGGCGAACTCAATTTCCGGTTTGGCCAGTTGCGCGCGGTTGGCGGCATCGGCCCCAATTGCTTTTTCCAGGGCCGCGAACCGTTTTGGCGTGTGATGAAAATCCGGAATCGTGTCATGCAGGCGCGGCGCGGGCAGATCGGCCAGCAGTTTCTGGAATTGCCCGAAGGCTTTGGCCGCTTGAAAAGCCTGCTGGGTGGACTCGACGGCGTCAAAGGTCCGCGCTTTTTCGATGAAAGTATAAACGCGCCAGAAATTGCCTTGTGCGTCGCCATAATGCGGCCGGCCGTCAAGCGCGGGAATCAACGTGAGCACGCGGCGGCTGGCGTCGGATTGGCCGGCGGCTTTTTGGCCGAGGTGCGCCGTCACGCGCTGGACATTTTCCATGAGCGCGGGCGGATTCTTGAAGACGAGGTGGTTGATGCGTTGCAAAATGTAGCGGCCGCGCGCGCCACCTTGATCGTACACGACGCAGTAGGTGTCATTGATGTGGCCGCTGCCGTAAGGAGCCGCGGAGATGAATTCCCCGCGCAGGGGGAACTGCCGCGCCACCGCGCGAACATCGTGTTTCGACATTTTCATAAACGCGCTATTCCACCTCCACGGTCACGACGCCGAGAATCTTCGTTTCGCGGCGTTGCAGCAGACGGCCCAGCGGGCCGAGGGATTGCCAGTAGGCCAGCGCCATCACCGCGGCCAGCGCGGCGGAGAGCAGCAGATTCACCGGCGCCATTTTTGACCAACCGGCGCTTTGCCAAAGAAACTCCGCCAGAGGCGGCACGAAGACCGGCGCCATCGCAATCGGAAAAAGGATATGGCACGCCATCAAGAGCAACATCGCCAGCCCGGGCAATTTCGTCGGCTTCATCGTGCCGGCTTGGATGCGGTAGGGCGACAGGATGGAAAGCAGGTTGCCGACGAGTCCGGCCAGCAGGAGCACCGCGGCCAGTTGGAGAAGCGCGGCCACGAACACGACTGGCGACAGGCGCAGCCGCACGACAATCAACACCAGCAGCGTCACGCCGAATACCACGCCGACGGGCAGGCAGGCGAGATTTTTGCCCAGCAGAATGAATCTTCGCTCGACGGGAGAAAGTATGTAGGCGCGGAAGCCGTCACGATCCAAACCGAATTGATTGGTGAAAAATTGCACGAGCATAAAGACGGAGAATACCACCGCGCCCGTGGCCGCGAATGGCTTCGCCGCTTCTGGCACTTTTAGTGTGGAGCGGAACAGAAGAATACCTCCACAGATAAGCGTCATAAGGAATGAAGTTCCCCACGCCAGCTTCACTTCGGGCGCGCGCAGCAGGGAGCGAAACGTGGCCAGCGCCATCGCGGCAGCTTGTTCGGGCACAGCCGGAAGACGAAGTTCCAGGAAACGGCGGCCGGCTTTGGCCGGGGCCGGGGCGGCCGACGGTATTCGGGTCTGTTGAACGCGGACCGCGACTTTGCTGGTGGAATCGCCGCGATAAAATCGCAGCGTGCCCCGATAGGCGCGCCGCAAGCCGAGTGCTCCGAGAGCCACGCAACCCAGCGTGCCGCACAACGCCGGCAGCGTGTGTCCTTCGGCCAGCCGCTGAGCGCCCAGAGGGAGCCAGAGCGGCGGGACAAACTTCTGGATCGAGCGGAACTGGTCGAGCTCTTTCTGATTGGAGGCGCTTTGCGCGTTGCGATTGCTTTGCGTTTGTTGGGGCGCGGTCGCGGCCGCAGGGCGGTTGACTTTGCGAATCACGTTGAAGTAAAGGTTCGGGCCTTGGCCCAAAAGGATGAATGTAAACATGACAGCCACGATGACAGTCCGGCGCCGGCGCGGATTGGTCATCAACCCCGCCAGCCAGCCGCGCAGACAATAAGTCCAAGCCGTGATCATGAAGACCATGCCCAAGGCCAGCGGCGCCAGCAACAGCATGGCGGGGCCGCGCGAGATGGCGAGGCCGATGGCCAGACCCATCATCGCGGGCACGAAGATGACGATGCTGACGGCCAGATGAGAAGCCAGGTAGTTGATGACGAAAATCTGGCCCAGGACGACCGGCAGATGCATCAGCCGTTGGAGGTCAATGCTCTCCGAACGCTGGAGTTCCACCAGCAGGCCGATCGCCCAAAAGAACAGGAACGCCACGGTCAGGCCGCACCACACTCCCCAGACGACAACCACGTCCGCCTTGCCAAGGCCAAACATTCCGCCGAGCAGCGCGCCGCAGAAGCTGATCCCGCCCAACATAAAGACGCCGGCGGCGGCGATCGCGGAGAGGACGGCGCCGACGCCTTTGCTGCGCGCCCACTGATTGCTCGTCAGGCGCCAGCGCAGCCAGAGGATGGTTTTGAGTTGATCCCAGTTCATTTCATCCTTCCAGCCAGCTTAGCTTCTGCCCCTCGTGCCCTTCAGTGCCGACGACCGCCAGGAATTTGTCCTCCAGCGAACCGGCGCGCCGCAACTCCTCCATCGTGCCTTGATGAACCAGCTCCCCGTGCGCGATGATGCCCACGTCGGTGCAGAGTCTTTCGACAATCTCCAGGACGTGCGAAGTCAGGAAGACCGTGGCGCCGCGTCCGACGCACTGTTTGAGGGTGTCGCGCAACACGCGCGAAGCGACGGCGTCCACACCCTCGAACGGTTCGTCCAGGAACAAGAGGTCGGGATTGGGAATCAACGCGGCGGCCAGGGCGAGCTTCTTCTTCATGCCATGGGAGAATTCGAGCGTGAGTTTCTTTTCCTCATGCGCCAGGTCCATCATGGCCAGCAATTCGTCGCAGCGCGCGCGAATGGTGGCCGCGGGCAGAAGATACATGCGGCCAATAAACGTGAGGTGCTCGCGCGCCGTCAGATTGTCGAACAGCGCGAGGTTCTCCGGCACGACGCCGATGCGGCGCTTGACTTCCAGCGCGCGCCGCGGGTCGCTCATGTCCTCGCCCAGAATGCGCATCGTGCCGCCGCTGGGCGCGAGCAGGCCCGTGAACATTTTGATGGTGGTGGATTTGCCCGCGCCGTTGGGGCCGAGAAAACCGTAGAACCGGCCCGCTTCGACCCGCAAATTGAGTTGGTTGACGGCGCGAAAATTTCCGAAGTCCCGCGTCAGGTTGGTGGTTTCAATGGCTGGGTTCATGATGTCTGCAACAGGTGGCAGACTACCGGACATGGCCGGGGAGAGCAACCTCTAAGCGGGAGCAATGCAGTTAAAGAACTGAATTTTGACAGGATTAACAGGATTTACAGGATGGAAAAGAGGATGTGGCATCAGCAATAATCCCTCACTGTTTGGGGAGATCTCCGTGTGCTGTGCTTCATCCTGTTAATCCTGTTAATCCTGTCTCAAATTCTTCCTGTCGTGTTCTTTGACGGCATGGATTCGGCTAAGCGGGAACAATGCAGCACGGATTTAACGCAAAGACGCAAAGTCGCAGAGTCGCAAGGGCAGGAAGCGAATTTGGCCCCATGGCCAACGCCCACCATTTGGCGGGCCGGACTACCAAGGGCAAATTCCTCTTCGCGTCTTAGCGTCTTGGCGTTGAAATTCTTCTGCCCTGCGGCATGGATACTGAGGATGGCTTCCAAATCGTCCAGGGACTGCGGCGTGAGAATTACTTTGAAGCCCATGTGTCCACGAGCTTGCGGGCGTCTTGGGCCGGCATGCCCTCGCTTCGGCGCGCCTGTTCGCGGGCAGTTTGGAGGCCGGCCAGCCATTCTATTTGGCGGGCGATTTCCGCCAGCGTCATTTCTTCCGGCAGTTTGCTGACGAATTCGATGACCGTTTCTCGGCTGCTCATACTGAGATTATCCATCACCACCAAAAAAATGCAAGCCCAAGCCGACCTGTCCACCGAAGTCGGGTGTGAGACAAAATTCTTCTGATGGGGACACGACGCCTGTTTCAGGACCAAAGCGGCGCTGGCGCGCACGCACTCCAAGACGCTTCGCGCACACAGGAAGCCTACGAAAGTCCGCCAGGTCTTGGAGTGCGCGCGCGGCAGCGCCGCTTTCTCCTGCAAGCCCGCCGTTTATATACGCATTCATATACAACTCTGATGGTCTTCCCCACGGAGACAAACCGCTTGAAGAATTTTGTCTCACACCCAATCGCCGCGAAGGAACGCAAGGAACACAAAAAAACAGGATACATTTCGAACAGGAGAAAACGGAGAGAACAGAGACTCATTTTATATCTTTCATCACTCCGTTGCCTCCGTTGCCTCCGTTGCCTCATGTTCATAAAATGTGTTTGGTTGCGGCTCGCCGCTTTGTGTTCCTTTGCGGCTAAATCAAGCGCAGGATTGCGGGTCAATCAGCCAGAGCGGCTTAAGCGCGCGGATGCGACTTCTGGTAGGCGCGCTTCAAACGCTCGGTGGTGATGTGCGTATAGACTTGCGTCGTGGCCAGGTGCGCGTGGCCCAGCAACTCCTGCACGCTGCGCAAATCCGCCCCCGCGTCAAGAATATGCGTGGCGAAGCTGTGCCGCAACTTGTGCGGCGTCAGGTTCGGGTCCAGGCCCGCCGAGCGCAGGTATTTCTTCAAGCGCAATTGCACCGTGCGCGGCGAGAGCGGGCGGATGTTTTTCGCGCTGGCCCAAAAGACCGGCATTTCGGGCGCGGGCGAAAAGCGGGCCTGCTTCCAAAATTCGGTGATTGCGTCCAGCGCCGGCTGGCCGATGGGCACCAGGCGCTCCTTTTTGCCCTTGCCGCGCACGCGCGCCATTTGCTGGGGCCAATCCAGGTCGCCGGCGCGAAGCTGGCAAAGCTCGCTCACGCGCAGCCCGCAGGAATAAATCACCTCCAGAATGGCCGCGTCGCGGAAATAAATGGCCGCGTCAAAATTCTCCGTCTTGGATGCGGCAATCATTTCCTTGGCCGGCGCGTCGGCCAGCGCCTCAAATTGCTTGACCGTCAGAAAAACAGGATTGCGTTTTTCCAGTTTGGGCAGGGAAAGATTCTTGACAGGCGAGGTGTCCAGCACGCCTTCCCGGATAAGAAACTTGTAAAACGAGCGCAACGCGGAAAACCGAAGCTGGATGGCCGCGCGGCTCAACTTGCCCCGGCCCAGGAAGCGCAAAAAGTAGCGGAAATCATCCCGGCGCAAAGCCGCCCAATCCGGCGGCCCGCCCCGCTGCTCCCTGGCCCACGCGCCAAACTCCACCAGCGCCTGCCGGTAATTCCGTTCCGTATAAGCCGAGCCGCCCCTGGCCGCAAGCTTTTGCAGAAATTGCCCGGCCAGAGGCCCAATTTTCGTTTCCGCACTCTCTTCGCGCTCGGTCATGCGAGACTAAGGCTAAGAGAGCGCTTCAAAAATGCAAGGGCATCAGAGCCGCAGGGGGTTGGCTCAAGCTTGGAAGGCGAGCGGCCAAAAACTCTGCTACGATCGTCGAAGTCAGATTAAATATCGGTTGCAGCCGCCTTCGCGGCTGCAACCAACGAATCAATCTCAGTCCTTTGCTTCGGCAACAAGGAGTTTTGCCCTGTCGTGCAAGCTTGTGTAAACGGCGCGACTCTTGCCTGCAAGTTGCGGATTGCCACCGAGATTATCAATCTGCTCAATCAATACCTGTATTAGTTCTGCTCCGGAATCATCAAAGAACTTGAACGGACTTGATTTCCATTCAGCTTGTTCGGAGGCGTTATACGTAATCAAAGGTCTGAATGAAGCCAATAACGGGAAAATGTAACCGTTCGGAATGTCATAATTGGATTTCGCTCCAGTTAGAGGGAGAACAATTGGATTAGTTGGGCGACTCTCGACGCCTCTACGCTTACCAAGTTTTCCGCCCCCCATAGCGGCTTTGTACGTGTCTTCAAACCGTGCACAAACGTAATCGTGAAGCTTCAGAATATCCTCTAGAATAGGAGCCAAAGCTCTGTAATAAGGTGCCAGATTAGAGTCTTGAAGCCGCGCATCCATTCGGCCTTTACTGGAATATGCCACAGTAGGAGCTTTCCTTTTCACTCCCGCACCTTTGTCGTCCCATTCGCGCGAAAACAGCGTCATGAGGCTGATGACATCAAGAACGTTAACAGCCTTGCCTGCGTTCTCCTCATAACCAATGCGTCCTTTGAATTTCGATTTCGGTGTTTCTAGAATATCCTGAATCCAATCAAACGCGCCTTGAAAATCCGCTAGGGACCACGATTTAACCTGGCGACTTGTATTGCGTCCACGGGCAAGAATCCCGATGCGATCGCGATTCACCAAACCAACAATGACTTCAACGTGAAATCGTGAACGCTTGAGATATTCTGGAATTTCTTCCATCACAAGGTCATTGAATGCACGGGTCCCAGCGGCCTCGCGCTGAACTGACTCGACAACGGCATCGCTCGTCGCTCCGTCGGCAAGACCATGGAGATCAGCGTCAGCAATTGTGATTTGGACTTCGCATCGCTCCGGATCAAATCTGAGGGATTCTGCAATAACGGTTGCTCCACGATTTGCCAGAAAGAAATCCTCCGGGTGATTTCGAATTGTATTCTTGATATCCTTTGCCACGGAGCTATGAACCATGTCGAGGTCATGGCTGCGCGGATTAATATCATCTGGTATCGCCTTGCCGGACCAGTCTGCCAAAGTGGGGTAGAGATGGTAAATGCTGATGTTTTCTCCGTTTGGAAAGTCGAACCTTCGGAGATGTTCCTTGCCAATGCGGAATTTAATAACTCGGGGGTTAGGTTGCTCAGTCTGAGCGTCAATGTTCTTCATGTACTCAAAAGGAGTTCATTCCCACACAACAGTCGGTTGTGCTTTCAGACTCCATCGCGGGAACAGGGATAGTCCCATATCTATATTTTCCGCAGCCGGGGCCTCCTGCACTTGCAGGCCGAAGTGAACTTCACTTGCGGAAAGGCATCCCTTCCAACTGGGAGTCGCCGATTTTCGACAACGTAAACAGCCTAAAATAATTTTGGAGATATGTCAACGTCTAAAAATCACTTATTTTTGGTCCACTGTGGATTGAGGGCAAATCTCAACATTTTTCATCTGAGAATCTCCGAGGAAGCTGCTGGCTGATCGGGTCAGCCATGCCGCGCTGCCAAAGACTTGGCTTTGGCCAGGACAACCAGATGGTCCAGCTTCAAATAATCGTCCAACTCCACTTTTTCTTGAGGCAGGAGACCGTATTCCTTTTCCTTCGCAATCAAAGCCCAAACGCGTTCGCGCGCCTGATCTGGATTTGTTCTGGCCGGCGCAGATTAGAAATTCGCAATGAGTTTGTCATAATCTCCATGCGAACCGATCCAGTACCAGATAACGGTGTCGCCGGATCGAACGCCGACAGCTCTCCAACCCAAGGAAATCCGTACTGAATAAATCGGCTCTGTGGGGTGAATCTGCTTGAAGTGAAGACCCGGATGCCACGGATCACGCATCCAGGTGAGGTAGGATTGTCGTGCCTGCTTCTGAACACTGCGCGGCAGTTGCCGAAGCAACTTTCTAAACTGCTTATTGGTGTGTGAAATCACGATCCGCGTCCATCGGGCGGGTCTTCCCGGCTTCGAACTCGCGTAACGCCGCTCGCGCCATCTCTGAAAGCTGACGGGGCGAGGAGGCGAACGCCGCCTCCCAACGCTGCTCGGAGGCAAGCTCCTCCAGCACCAGCGCGGCCATCGCGTCCTGCTCTTTCTCCGGCAGCTTGGAGGCTTCGGTGAAAGCACGTTCCAGCAATTCTGTCATGGTGTAATCATATCTTGGTTGCCGCCGGGAAGCAAGTCGGTGAGAACACGAACGGTTTCAAGGGCATGTTTTGACAGCTAACATTCCAGATTCCCACATGAAAGGCTCGACCTCATCCCCGGCCCAGAAAGCGCAAAAAGTAGCGGAAATCATCCCGGCGCAAAGCCGCCCAATCCGGCGGCCCGCCCCGCTGCTCCCTGGCCCACGCGCCAAACTCCACCAGCGCCTGCCGGTAATTCCGTTCCGTATAAGCCGAGCCGCCCCCGGCCGCGAGCTTTTGCAGAAATTGCCCGGCCAACGGCCCGATCATCGACTCCGCATTTTCTTCGCGCTCCGGCATGAGAAACCAAGGTTAAGCGGCAACCAATCATTTAAAAAGCCGGAATTGAGGACGGGTCACTTCGCCATCGCCAAAAGAGTGTTCACTGTTTTCCAATTCCGCGTTGTAGCAACGACGGACAGCTTCTTTTCAATGGCAGCATTGGAAAGCTTGGTGTTTCCATACCCATTTGGACACGAAAGATAAATTTCGCGACCCATGATGCGAAATTGCTCCGGCGTTGCGGCTAGTGGCCGCAATTGTTCAAGCGCAGTTTCCGGTGGATCGTTCGATAAGAAAGTGACGTGCAGTTTAGCGTGATCAATGGCAGGGGTCTCCAGCAACGGGTTGCATTTGATGATTTCCTCGATGTCTTTCGATGTCTTCAGAAAGACGGCAACTGAAAATCCAAAATCACATAAAATTTTCTTTTCGATTTTCTTGGACAGTCTGGCGGCAGAATCATTCGTGGCTTCAAAAACTACGTTCCCGCTTTGAACATACGTTTTAACGTTTCTGAATCCAAGTGCGGCGAAGGACGCGCGAAGCTGTTCCATCTTGATGATCCGGTGTCCGGATACGTTGATTCCACGCAACATTGCGATATAGTTTGACATAGGGGCTTGAATAGTGGTTAGATTCGGCTGGACCATGAGGAATAGACACAGACGGTTCTGTTCCACTTGTTGCCCTCAGGAGGCAGGATTTCTTCCAACTCCAGGCCGATGCGTTGGGCCACTTTGACGGAAGGTTCGTTTTCAGGGGCAATGAACGAGACGACGTAGGGAAAACCAAAGAGTCGCGCAGCCGCTTCCTTGACGGCGCGGGCCGCCTCAGAGGCGTAGCCTTGGCTCCAGAACCGCCGCTGGAACGAATACCCTATTTCCTTGTCGGGTTTGGCCCGGAGTTCTTGGTGCAGGAGGCCGCATTGGCCGATGAATTCCCCGGTTTCACGCAGGCTGACCGCCCAAAAGCCGTGCCCGTGCCGCGCGTAACTGGCCATGCTGCGCTCAATCCATTCCCGGGTTTCCGCGATGCTTTTCAGGGCAGGATAATGGCGCATCGCCACCGGATCGCTGAAAATCACCTGGAGATTCCCGATGTCCTCCAAGTTCAGTTGCCGGAAGCTGAGCCGTTCCGTGTCTGGCGGCACCAATGTCATGGCAACAATCCATATCTTGGTTGCCGCCGGGAAGCAAGCCAGTGAGAACAAAAACGGTTTCAAGGGCCTGATTTGGCAGCTAACATTCCAGATTGCCACTTGAAAGGCTCGACCTCACTCCATCTCTCTCCTCCAACCGGAACGATGCAGTTGCGCGGGGAGCGCGCGCGCCCTCGCGTGCGGTGGTTGGCGCCTCGCCAACCACATCCTGCTGATCATAATCTCCCCGCCATTCCGTGAAGCCGGACACGCAAGACCAACCGGCGAGGCGCCGGTTGGCTGCACGCAGGGGCGCGTGCGCTCCCCAACTCCAATCGCACCGTTCCGGCGGGGGAGAAGGCCAGGATGAGGGCGAGCCAAATCGCGCCGGCGACACAATGTTTGTTTGAATATGTGCAGTTGCATTCCCATCTAAAGATGGTAGTGTTGGTCTGATGAGGCGCCTCGGCGCCGTGTTCTTTGACATAGGGGCTTGAGTAGTGGTTAGTGGTTAGTGGTTAGTGGCCAGTGGTTAGTGGTCTGAGGCAGGCTGTGGCCTGGCAAAAGGCGGCCAATCTGCGTAAGTCGTTGATTTCCATGATAATTTCAGATAATTCCGGGTTGTTTTTATCATGGGCGTCATGCTCCCCTTCCAAAACCGGCAATATTTGCCGCCCGCAAACGGTTGGATGAGGTTGCCTTCTTGCAGATATGCGCCGTTGAGGAACCATGCAGATGGATTGGGGAGCGCGGGCGTCCTCGCCCGCCGCCTTCGGCGTCTCGCCGAAGGCATCATACCCTTGGCGGGGGCTTATCAAGAAAAATGAGACCGCGGGTGGGATCAACACGGATGGCTGAAAGGCGACTGAGGCAGCTTGCGCCAACTTGCGGTAACTTGCGGTAACTTGCGCCAGGGACAGTGGAAGGCGTCCAAGGCCATTTCCCGATGGCAATCGGCATAATGGTGGGGCTGCGCTGCTGCGCCGCCAGTTTGGTTTTAGCGGCTTATCAGAGCCTGTTCTTGGCTTGGCGGCATCGCACCCTGCTGTCGCTCTTTGCGATGGTTTTACGCCGCAACGGCCCCCGGCCTCGTTCACTTATCTTTTTGACGGTTCACCCGGCTTCCCGTACGTTCCACCGTCCGATTGGTATGCTTAATTTGATCATCAGGAAGATCGTCGGTTCGCAAAACGAACGGCAGGTGAAAAAGATGCGGCCTCTGGTTTCACAGATAAATGAAATCGAGGCCGCCCTGCAATCGTTGCCGGAGGACGAATTGCGCCAAAAAACGGCGGCCTGGAAGGCGGAATTGTCCCAAATCTCGGACGACAGCGAGTTGGCCGCGCGCCTCAATGAGATTCTGCCCGAGACCTACGCGGTGGTCAAAAACGCCTGCCGCCGCCTCATCGGCCAGGACATCACCGTGCGCGATCATACCTGGAAATGGGACATGATCCCCTTTGACGTCCAACTTATCGGCGGCACCGCCCTCCATCGGGGCAAAATCACCGAAATGGCCACCGGCGAAGGCAAAACCCTCGTCGCCACCATGCCTGTCTTTCTCAACGCCCTGAGCGGACGCGGCGTTCACGTGGTCACCGTCAACGATTATTTGGCGGCGCGCGACAGCGAATGGATGGGGGCGGTCTATCGGTACCTCGGTTTGACCGTCGGCTGCATCCTGCGCGACCAATCGCCCGCCGAACGCCGCGCCCAGTACGATTGCGACATCACTTACGGCACCAACGCCGAGTTCGGGTTCGATTATTTGCGCGACAACGGCATGGCCACGCGCAAGGAGGAGCAGGTGCAGCGCGGGCATTATTTCGCCATTGTGGACGAAGTGGATTCCATCCTCATTGACGAGGCCCGCACGCCTCTGATCATCAGCGGGCCTTCGGTGATCGCGGTGGACAACCAGTACGACCGCTTCAAGCCGCAAGTCGAGTCGCTGGAACGGACGCAGGAGAAATTGTGCGCCCGATTCATTTCCGAGGCGGAGGAGCTGATCAAAAAGCTCCATCCCGCCGACGGCTCCAATCCCGGCAATCCGGCGGCGTTGGAACATGAAATCGGCATCCTGCTTTACCGCGTCAAGATGGGCGGCCCGCGCTCGGCGGGGCTGATGAAATTGCTGGAAGAGCCGGAGAACATCCGCATGTTGAACAAGGCGGAGTTGGAATTGCACGCCGACCAAAGCAAGAAGGCGCTCTACGCGGAAAAGGAGGAACTGTTCTTCGCCATGGACGAAAAGACGCACGAGGCCGACCTGACGGAGAAGGGCCGCACGTTCATGCGCCCGGAGGAGCCGGATGCCTTCGTGCTGCCGGATCTGACGGTGCGGTTCCACGAGATTGATTCCGGGCCGGACCCCGACCCTCGCAAACGGCTGGAAATCAAAGCGGCGGTGCAGGCGGAATTCGAAACCAAGGCGCTGCAAATCCACACCATTTCCCAATTGCTCAAGGCTTACAGCCTTTACCAGCTTGACGTTCATTACGTTATCGAAAACGGCAAGGTGGTCATCGTGGATGAACACACTGGCCGTCCGATGTATGGACGGCGGTGGAGCGACGGTTTGCACCAGGCCGTCGAGGCCAAGGAAGGGGTGGAGATCGAGCGGGAAACGCAGACCCTGGCCACCATCACGATTCAGAATTATTTTCGACTTTACAAGAAACTCGCCGGCATGACCGGCACGGCGGAAACGGAAGCGTCGGAATTCCTGGACATCTACAAGCTGGGCGTGCTGGTCATCCCGACCAACAAACCGGTCGCGCGCAAGGACGCCAACGACTCGGTCTATAAGACCAAGCGCGAGAAATTCAACGCCGTCATCAAGGAGATCACCACCATTCACAACCAGGGCCGGCCCATCCTGGTCGGCACCGTCTCGGTGGAAACCAGCGAGCACGTCTCGCGCCTGCTCAAGAAGGTGGGCATCATTCATTCCGTGCTCAACGCCAAGTTTCACCAGCAGGAGGCCGAGATCGTGGCCCGCGCCGGCCAGCGCGGCTCGGTCACCATCGCCACCAACATGGCCGGACGCGGCACGGACATCAAATTGGGCGAGGGTATCGCCACTTTGGGCGGGCTGCACGTCATCGGCACGGAGCGGCACGAATCGCGGCGCATTGACCGCCAGTTGCGCGGACGTTGCGCCCGCCAGGGCGATCCCGGTTCGTCTCATTTTTTCATTTCGCTGGAGGACGATTTGATGCGGCTCTTCGGCTCGGACAGGATTGTCAAGGCGATGGAGAAAATGGGCCTGGAGGAAGGCCAGGAACTGGAGCATTTCATGCTCAACAAGTCCATCGAGCAGGCCCAAAAGCGCGTCGAGCAGCACAATTTCCAGCGCCGCAAACGCACGCTGGAATACGACGACGTGATGAACAAACAGCGCGAGGTCATCTACGGCTTTCGCGACGAAGTCATCAACGCCGCCGACGTGCGCGACCGGCTGATGGACATCATGGAGGAGGTCGTCATCGAGAAAGTGCGGGAATTGACGACGGAAAGCGTCGAGCCGACCGATTGGAATGGCCGCCCCCTGGCCGACTGGGTGGCGCTGAATTTCCCGATCCGCATTCCCGAGGAGGAAATCATCAAGGCCGCCCAATCGGGCCAGGAGCTGCCGCTGCCAGACTCGGCCTTCGCCGGATTGAGCGCGGCGCAATTTGCCATCTGCCAATTCATCTGCAAGGCGGTGCGGGAGGCTTATGAATTGAAGATCAGCTTTGAGCAGCCCGAAGCGCTCAAGACGGTGGAACGCTACATCATCCTCAAAGCCGTGGACACCCTCTGGCAGGAACACCTTTACGGCATGGATTCATTGCGGGACAGCATTGGGTTGCGGGCTTACGGCCAGCGCGATCCGCTCATCGAATACAAGGCGGAAGCGTTCAAGGTCTTCGAGGAATTGATGACCAACATCAAGACGGAAATCTGCCATAACATCTTCCGCAGCGCCTCCAGCATGCGGGCCTTCGACGAGTTCATGCGCCGAGTGCCGCCCACCACCACACATCAGGCGCCCGCCGCCTTCGGCGCTCCGGCGGCCCCGGCCGCCCCCGTGGATGGCAAGAAAGCGAGCGATATGGTGAAGGAAGCCACCGACGCGATGGCCAAAGCCAAACCCATCCGCAGCGGCCCGAAGGTTGGCCGAAACGACCCCTGCCCGTGCGGCAGCAAGAAGAAATACAAACACTGTTGCGGGAAAAATGGTTAATCAATTCACTTGCAACCAGACAGTCTTCAAATGAGCCGGCTCGATGCGTTCGACGGGAAAATCCGGCGGTTGCGGCGCGTAGTGCTGGCGCATCACGCTCCGCCCTGCCTGCCCGATTGCTCCCGTGACGGCCTGGAGAAAGTCCGCCGGCGCGAAACCCGCCGCGTTCGTCGAGGCCAACAGAGTCCCGCCCTCTTTGAGCAAGGGCAGCGCGGCGTCCACCAGCGCCCCATAATTCTTCTCCGCTTGAAAGACCCCGCTTTCCCGCGAGCGCGAGAACGTCGGCGGATCGAGCACGATGACGTCAAAAAGACGCTTCTTCTTGACAAGACGCCGGAACCAGGCGAAGGCGTCGCCGAAAATGAATTCATGCCCGGAGGGTTCCAGCGCGTTGAGAACAAAGTTGCGCCGGCCCCACTCCAAATAACTTTTCGACAAGTCCAGGCTCGTGACATGCCCGCCGCCGGCCGCCGCGCACACCGAGAAACCGCAGGTGTAGGCAAAGGCGTTGAGCACTTCCGGCGCGGGCGGAAGCTCAAATCCCGGCGCGACGTAACGCTCCTTCAGACGCCGGCGATTCTCCCGTTGATCCAGGAAAAGGCCGGTGGAAGAACCCTCGTCGAAGCGGAGCGCGAACCGCAATCCGTTTTCGCGCACGAGAATTTCATCCGTCGCGGGCGCGCCCCACAGCAGTTGCGGCGGAGTGCGCCCCTGCCGTTGCAGCAGTTGGTGATAAACAGCGCGCGCTTTGATCTGCTCAAGGCGCAGGCGTTGCGGCGCGGTCAGCGCGCCGGCTGTCTGCGCCAGGAGATTTTCGCCCAGGCGGTCGAGATAAAACCCCGGCCAGCCGTCCGCCGCCCCGTGAATCAGCCTGTAAGCGTCCGTGAGCGGAGGGTCAATAATCGCCGCACGCAGGGCCAGCCGGACATCTTCCGTAAAATCTGGCGGAACAGAAAAGGAGAGCGGCCAGCCGGTGACGGGATGCTCGAATCGCAACTCCGCCGCGTGCAGACAGAGGCGCGCCGCGGGAGCGCCGCCGTAAAGAGCGTCTCCGAGAATGGGAAAACCGTGCTCCGAGGCGTGGACGCGGATTTGATGCGTCCTTCCCGTCAATGGAACGGCCTCGATTACTTCGCCCGCGGTCGAAAACGCCGTTTCCGCAAGCGGCGCGCCCTCATGCGGCGGGCGGCTGACGTACTTTGGCCCTGCGCGCACGATCGCGGAGCGCACGCGCAATTCGCCAAAGGAGTGCTCACGATCCGTCAACAAGATATATTTCTTCCGCACTTGCCGCTGGTCGAATTGCCGGGTGAGCGAGCGGTTGGCGGCGGCGGTTTTTCCAAAGACCATCAACCCGGAAGTTTCCTTATCCAGGCGGTGGATGATGGCGAGAGCGCTCCAGCGCGGGTGGCGATGTTGGAGCCATTCGTAGAGGCCCTCGCCGGCGAAAGGCGCGGGCGCATGGGTGTTCCAGCCCGCCGGCTTGTTGACCACCAGCAAGTGCTCATCTTCAAAAACGATCAATTCCATCCGAGGGGAGTCATGGTGATGACCACGAGCAACTCGATCAAAGTGAACCCGGCGTCATCGCCGACGCGGCACGAAGTTTTTGGCATCACACTCAATTCCTTGTGTGATGGACTCTCTTTTCCCTCGGAAAATTCAAAAAACCCCGCTTAACCGTAACCACGAAGTTCGGATTTAACGCAAAGTCGCAAAGACGCAAGGACGCAAAGGGAGCAAGAGGAAATGGCTCCCTGACAAACGATCACCGTTTGGTGGCTTGGACTGGCAACGGCAAATTCCTCCTTGCACCTTTGCGTTGAGGTTCTTGTGCTTTTACTGAATGGTTCCGCTTAGGCCATCCCCGCCGCCAGCGCGGCGAGAACGCCCGCGCCGACGAGAATGCGATACCAGCCAAAGGCGTTGAAAGTGTGCGTCTGCACGTAACGAAGAAGCCATTTGACGGCGATGAACGACACCACCGCCGCGATCACGGTTGCCAGAATGACCATTTGCCAATTCTCATGCGCTCCCCCGGCGGCCGGATGATGGAAGGCCTCGAAAATCTTGTAGCCACCGGCGGCCAGCATGGTTGGGATGCTCACCAAAAAGGAATATTCCGTCGCCAGCGGACGGCCCAGGCCCAGCACCAACGCAAATATGATGGTCGTCCCCGAACGCGAGGACCCCGGAAAGGCCGCGGCGATGAGTTGGCCGAGGCCGACGGCCACAGCCAGAGTCCAGGTCACGTTGCGTACATCGCCGCGCTCCTTGTCCTGGCCGCCACCCTTCCCGGCCAGCCAGCGTTCGACGATGAGAAAGAGCACGCCACCCACCAGCAGGGCGATGGCGACGGGCAAAAGTTTCTCCGGCAGCTTGAAGCCTTTTTTTTCCATGACGTAACCGCCGGCGCCGGTGATAAAGAACGCGAGGACGATTTTCAGGAAGTAGTCGCGCACCACCTTGTCCCGCCAATTGAAAATGAATTGATGGAACCGCTGGTGAAAGAGCGGAATGACGGCCAGCACCGCGCCGGTTTGGATGACGACGTTGAACAGATCGTCCAGCCAGGCGGGCTTCTGCGCGCCGAATAAAAGGCGCTCGGTGATGAGAAGGTGGCCCGTGGAAGAAACGGGCAGAAATTCGGTGATGCCTTCTACGACTCCGAGAAGGGCGGAGGTGATCGCGTCAGTCATGGTATTTTTAATTCGGGCGCGGGCCGCTCATTTCTTTCTGTTGAAAATGTCCAGGACCGATTTGCTCTCCATTTGGCGCTGCTGGACTTTGAGCTGGCCGAGGATGGCTTGGAATCCGACGTAGATCTTGTGCCAATGGTTCTCCAGGCCGCGCATATTGCCCTCATTGCTCTCGCTCAAATAGCGGATGGACGGGGCGGAACTGACGAGCGCATGCACCTCCTCACGCGAGGGCGAGGAGCACTCGACGGCCGCGGTGATGATTTCCAATTCCTGAACGAGGATGGACTTAACCTCCAAAAACTGGTTCTCGTCCTCCTCCGTGAATTTCTTGCCCCGGGCGACATTGATGAAGTAGTTGAACTGCTTCCAACACTCCAGATAGTTTTCCAGTTGCACGATTAGTTGATCCAATTTTTTGTTGCGCATAACTTTACGAAGGTGAAACCCATTTCGGAGCCTTGGAGGAAAGAAAAATGATGGCTCCTCCGCGCATCTCTCTCGCCGTGATCTTAAAAGTGGCGTACTGCGCCACCATCTCTGAAAAGGACACATTGGCTTTGCGCGCTCCCTGGAAAACGGCCACAACACTCTGGCCAATCTCCCTCACCACCGCGGCGGGCACCGCCTGCGGCACGGTCGAACTGACGACGCGGCCCTGGGCATCAACGGTAAAAGAGCCGGTCGGCAGTCGCTCCGGTCCTCGGGGTGTCTTCTTGCTTAAGAGACCCATTTGGCGAAAATATGTTTCATGGTTTGCTCCACTTTCTCCCTCGTCAGTGTCCGCCGGAATCCCGCGCACAACAATCCCTTTTTGTCGTCGGCGGACAACGCCCAATGCCGTTGCCAGCCGGTCCCGGACACCTGAGCCAGCGCGCCGGCCGCCAGCTTTTCCCCCAACATCTGCAGACGCTTGTGCGCCGCTCGCGCCCAGACGGCGACCTCCTGCGCATTCTCCAATCCCCAGGAATCGCACGGCGCCCCCTCGTCCGCCGGCATGGTCAATAAAAACTCAACACCCTCAAAGCGCGCCAGGGGCGTCAGGGCCGAATTGGCCGGGGCCGCGCTGTCCGCCGGCGCCCCCGCTTCCTCCCCGGCTTTCAGTCCGCGCCATTCATCCAGCGCCTGCGCCGAATCCAGCAGCAGCGCCTGGCAGGAATTGTGGATCGTGCGCGGACGATTCGGTTCCGCCGGCTGGATTTCAAAATTGCCGCTCTTCCAGGACAGAATTTCCTTGAAGGCATCCTCCCCCGTGAAACTGGCCGCCGCGGCGTCAATGATCTCCCCGCTATCCACCCAGATTCTGCCCGAAACGCCCCCTTGACTGATGTGCAAAACGGCCGAACTTTGCGACAGGCATTCCAGTTGTATCAAATCCACCAGACCTTTGCTTTGCATGCCGCGGAAGCCGCCTTCGCTCTGGACATCGCGGCCCAGCAGCGACTCGATGCAATCCTTGAACAATTGAAACTCCTCAGTGCTGCTTGGTTTCTGCCAGAACATGTCCACGCCCTGGGCGTAGGCGCGCGAGCGGTATTCTTCATCCAGCACCCCGGTCAAAACAATGATGCGCAAATGGGGATACTTGCGCCGCACGATGGCCAGCACCTGCAAGCCATCCATCTTGGGCATGCGCAGATCGGTGATAAGCAACGTAAACGGTTCGGATTCCAGCAACGCGATGGCGCGCGCCCCCGAATTGGAAACGCGGACCTCCGGTTTGCTGGGCAATTGCTGGAGCAATTCCTGGTATAATTCCAGCAATTGCTCATCATCATCCAGGAGCAGAATTTTGTGTTGCTTCGCCATTGACTGGCGGAGTCTAGTGCCAAGGGCCGCTCCAATGCAAGCGCCCTCGCAACCGGCCCAGGGCTGACGCATCTAAAATGTTGCAACCCATTGAAAATCAACAATACCTTATTTTAGGTGACTGCGACTTCTTCCTCCGGGGAGCGCACGCGCCCCCGCGTGCAGCGGGTCGCGCCTCGCGGCCCGCCTCAGAAACGTCCGGCAATTTAGATGCGTCTTGCCTCGCAACCGGCCCTTCGACGCCGCAAATGGTCACTTGGCAAAGAACGTATCCAAGCAAAGCGTCCATTCCGGCAAGGCCGTGCTTGTGAGCGTGCCGCCCGGCCCATGCAGGGAGTGTTCGGTGAAATGGGCGTCCTTGGGTTGACGAAAAACTTCGATCTGCTTCTCCGGGCCGAGGACCAGCCAGCATTCCTTCACGCCCGCGCCGGCGTAAGCACGCAGTTTCGAGCGGTCGTAATCGTGGCTGGTCACGCATACTTCGATGACAAGTTCGGCGGTGCGTGGATGTGCGCTCCAAAAGTCCTCCTCGGCTCCGCGAACGACGGAAATATCCGGCTCCGGTTCAGAGTCCGGGCACGTGATGGGTTGCTCGGAATTCACGATGTGGTTTGGTGGCGTTACGGAACGGAGCAATCGCAGCAGTCGCATGACCAGAAAACTATGAAACGGTGACTTGGACATTTTCGTGTAAACGAACCCGTAGAGAAGTTCGGTGTTCTTGGGAATCAGACCCATCTCGCCCAACGCACGATACCCGGCCACGGACAGCGGCCAGAGCGCCGCGCCTCGCAAGGGGACCGGAGGAGACTCAACCGCGTTCGTCATGGACCATATTGTAGCCCGGCGAGCGGCCTTCGCAAGGGCGGAAATTGCTCCTCAAGTCTTCCCCCATTTGGCGGCGCAATCTTAATTGCCGCCATGCTGAACAAGGATTAATGTAAGGGAGACAATTTATGAAACTCAAGAACATCAAACACGGCGTCGCTATATTTGCCCAAGGATTAGCATTGTTCATTCCCGCCTCGGTGGTTGTATTTGCCGGCTGTGCCACGGCGCCGCCCCCCGGCAAAACCAGCAACGCGTCTGACCCCCCGGAAACGATGTTGGTCAGCTTTCACGCCAAGCCGGGCAGGGAAGCCGCATTGCAGGATGCCCTGGCCCGGACTTGGGCCATTTACCGCCGGGACAAATTAGTCTTCGCGACGCCTCATCTGCTGGTCCGGGAAAAGGACGATGCTGGCCGAACACGTTTTGTTGAGTCCTTCACCTGGGTGAGCCATGACGCTCCTGATCATGCCCCGCCCGATGTGAAGGTGATCTGGAAGGAGCTGGAGTCCCTTTGCGAACCTCGCGACGGTAAAAAGGGCATTGACGGGAGCGAGGTCGAAACCGTCGTCGCCCATTGAGAGCGGGTGCGGGCCGCTCACGGCATCTTCCCCTTCGCGCTCCCGAGATAATTGAACGTGATATGAAACGAATTGCGCCGGTTCTTCTGCTCATTGGTTTTGTGTTCATCGGCGGCGGTTGTCGCACGTCGCTGGTGCTGCCAAAGGATCAAACGAATTTCCCGGGCATCGCCGAAGTGGCGACGAACTCGGGGCTTTTGGGTCCGCTCCGATTGTTCATGATTCATGGCATGAGCGCGCATGCCACGAATTGGGGCGAGGCCTACCTCGATCCCTTGGCGGCGAAACTGGGGGCGGGATGGACGTTGGTTCTTCCTACGGAGGAACACCAATTGCAGTGGTCGGATCCTCTCAATACCTTTGTCGGGAATGTGGAAGTCTATCAGTTGCAGGATCGGGGTATGACCCGCATGGTGGTTTATCAGCTTACTTGGAGCGCGCTGACGGCCCCATTCAAAGAGGAGCGATTCACAACTGATATGGTCGCGTGGCGGCCATTGATCAACCAGGCCGTGCGCGGGGTGGTGGACGAAAGCCTTTCGGATGTGGTGCTTTATCTGAGTGGTTTCGACAACGAGGTGCTCAACAAGACGGTGCAAATTGCGCTGACCAATTTTTACACGGGAGCGTGGGATCCAGACCCCGCCACGAAGGCCGCCATCTCCAACTCCCCGGTGGCGATCATAACCGAAAGTCTTGGATCACTGATGTTGGTGGATGGACTCATTCTAATTTGCTTTCAAGATGAGTGTAATTATCCACGGCCATGCGGTGATGCTGCGCACGCGAGTAACATTCCGTGCTAAGCGAACTAAACCTGATCGAAGTTGCTTCTTGACCCCGTCCAGGGAG